>Ga0209208_10003824_pt1 | contig 21519 bp, 17 predicted proteins | sample S1TSphfallax_3_FD_187694 | JGI IMG/M metagenome (GOLD analysis project Ga0209208, IMG submission 187694) | Host-associated microbial communities from peat moss isolated from Minnesota, USA - S1T2_Fd - Sphagnum fallax MG (SPAdes) (version 2) | ecosystem: Host-associated > Plants > Peat moss >...
TGGCACCTTATGCATGGCACTTTAAGCATGAGAGTGCTCAAAATAGGGAACCTTACTACACATAAGGCGTCATCGGGTAAGGATCCCAACCAAGAAGGTTCTTAGCAATCCCAACCAAGAAGGTCCTAGCAATTCCTAAGAAGGTCCTAGGTTTACACACAGGTAAAGGTTGTTTTCTTATTACTTACCCACTAACAACCCACTTTTACTACCTACCTATGACCAACTCACAAGTGGTAGTGGTGCAAATTGTGGGTTGCTAGTGGTAGTAGGTAGGTAGGTAATAAAACTCAAGTTGGTCACTTTTTACTACCTACTAGGAATCTACAAGTTGCTTGTATGTTGCTAGTAGGGTAGGTAGTGAAAACAATTGAGCAAATAGCAAAACTAAAAATGCTAAAAACCTCGTGCTTTTTGAGATTTTCAATACCCAGAATTGGACCAAAATTTAAGAAAAAATCCCCAGATTTTGATACATGATCCAACCACATAGGTAGCCAAAATTATAGAAGGATGTTGAAAGAAAATTATTTTCATATTTAGCTTGTAATAAATCTGGCTTTAAATCTTTTCTACAGATGATTGCCACTTTGGTTACATTAGAAAATTGACAAAAAAACAGAAAAAGATGAGAGACATTGATGGGGAACAGGGTTTTTTTTTTTTTTTTAATTTTTCAATTTTGTGATGGAACTGAAGTGGCAATCAACCATTAGGTGATTTAGCCAGATCTGGCTACATACTAGATATGAAAGTAGAAAAAAACAGAATACTTCTACATTTTTGGCTACCTACTGGAAAAAATTCTTTGGAAATCTGGCGAATTTGGGCCATTTTTTTATCCATGGAAAATCCTTTCTATAGATCGAAATCATATTTTATAGGGCGAAATTTCGCCAGAGAAAAAAACACTGGGGGCGGGGACTACCACCCCGGCCTCCCACACGTGAAAAGACGTAGCTCTTAAGACGAGAAATTAATTTGGAAAAATAATTTTACAACGTCATTCTTGTCATTAATTCTTGTGCCAGTTCTCAGGAACGGTTAGCGGGATGGCAAGAATTATGGTAATTATTATTAAATAAATAAACAAAGTGCCGTGGGCCGTGCAAGGCACAGCAGCGGACTTGTTTCTTTTGTTTTGTTCCTTCCTGGGAAGTCCTTTCCTCTCTCACCCTCTCTCTCTCCCACGCTCGCATTTGGAGCTCTCTCGATTCCTCTCACTTCTCCACTCTTCTTCCTCCTCCTCCTCCTCCGCCTTCATTTTGCAAATCTCTCTACTGCTCATTCTGTACCGCGTCTTTTGAATCTTCTCTTTCTTTTACTGTGGAAGATTCAGTGCAGGGGGGGGTGAGAGAGAGAGAGAGAGAAGAAGAAGAAGCGCGAAGTAAGTCGTTTCTCCCGGGGGTCCTTCCACACACACACATTCTCTCTCTCTCTCTCTCTTCTTCTGGACGATTTTCTTTTGGCCTTCATCATCTGCAGTTTGTCGTCGGAGAGAGAAACTGGAGCGCACTGTGATTGTAGGCGTTTTTTGGTTATATTTTTTCACTGTTTGCATGATGGATTGGCGGAAAAAAAATTCGCCTTCGATTGATAGATAGATAGAGAGAGAGAGAGAGTGGTTTTATGTATGGACTATAAAGCTAGATGGCTGTATTCTAAAGCAATCGCTGCTGTTTCCGTTCCGCGATAACACGAGGAGGAGCAGTGCCAGTTCTGGAAGATACATTGTTCTTTTTACAATCAGCTTCGGGTGAGAACTTCCCTTCTTGTTGTTGATCCACATTACTGATCCTTTTCTGAATTGAATCCTTAATACTCTCGGTATCAGATCCCTTCCTTGTAGGCAATTGCCTTGTATTACCTACTTTGGTTCCAGGATTGCCGGAGGAGCAGCAAATCCGACTATGCGACCGTTCCCTGTAATCATGAGTCATGCATGATGTTCTGCTCTTACCGTCTCGTTAAGTATTGAATTCAGTGGATTCTTCTCTTTAGATCTAAACCCAAAACCCTCCAAACTTGGCTGTTGAAATTCTGCGACTCTTCGAAGGACTTGTGTTCAATCTTTGCTGTAATAACGCCAGCCTTTGAGTGTTGAAAGTCTTAGCAATCGATAAGCCTAGAGCTCATTCTTTTTTCTTTGATCTGCTCAGTTTGGCACTACTTAGCATTCCGCTTCATAATTCTCACTGGTTTGTCTTGCTTTGCTTTTGACATATGTGCTGCATCAATCAAGGTCAGGTTCACTATCAGGTTCTGAAACCGAGCAAAAAAATTACGATTTCTTCTTTGTTAAGATTTGAACTTCTTCCCTTAGTTCGGTATACTCTCCCTACCTGAAGTACACAGCTTGAAGGCTTCGCCTTCAATATCTGCAGTTCATCAAAATCTCTTTTTACACCTACTGTGCAGGTTTGACGGTGGATCAAACAAATAAGGCAACAACGGATTCCAGTCCAGAGATGACAGCATGGGTGGAAGAAGGGCCAGACAAAGTACTACCAAAGAGGAAGAATCTTAGGTCACTGTTCAGAGATGATGATTGTGCTTATGGATTGACAACAATTTCAGATTTGAAAGAATCTCTAATAAGTGATGAAGCAAGGGAAGATGCAAGGGCTCAATCAAGACTAGAGTCTGGGAACAACAAGCTGCAGCCTGGAGTGCTGGTGCAAGCTTTACAGTCTTGGACATGTAGCAGTCAAAGATCCTTGACTGTTGTAATACCAGAGGAAAAAAGCAGGCATGAGAACAACCAGGATTATTCTAATGTGGAGTTTTCAACCCTAGTGGTACGGGAGGGTGATTGCTTATCAGAAATCTCAAGATTAGTGAGAGTACCAATCCATGTTTTGCAGCGTGTGAACAGCATTGCCAACATTGAGTCTCTGAAGGTAAAAATGAAAACTCTGTGCTTCATTTCCAAACTCTAAACCCTAAACCCACAACTGTCTCTCCCATTTCATTTCACTTCAGTTTACTTGCAAATTCCAATAACCTGAAAATGGTGTCAATTCATGGTCTGTTCAAGGAGAGGCTAAGCTTGATGATTCGCACCGACATGCTTTAAGTGTAGAAGAGATTTGCATATGTGTCTTTACCTAAAGGGACACGGCTGAAAGGAAGTTATGGTGCCTGTTTTGTAGCCTGGCCAAGCTCTGCTGATACCAAGAATTGCAGCCAATCAAACCAAGCGCAAACGATTGTGTGAGTATCTGCTTCTTTCTCTTCTGGATTATTGTTTAGCAGCTTCGCACTTTCTCTGGATGTCACCCAATTTGATACTTTCATGCATGCATGCAGGCTTGTATATGCTACCATTAGAGGTTCCGTAACTCTGTACCCAGACCAAAAGTGGGATGTATGATGATTGGCAAGAAATGCAAGGTACCCAGAATGTGAGTGAGATAGTACTGAATCTGGTTTGTACACCTACAAATTATGAAGCTTCAATAGGTGTTGGACAAATGTTGGAGTGCTGACCAACTACCAAAAGGCTGCCTGAACCAGAAACAAACTGTAAAGGTTTATACCACCAGAATGAACCATAACAATACCCACCTTGAAGGTAAAAATTGCCCGTTTGGTTGTAGCAGTGTAGCATGCACATGAAGACCTCACTGATGTCTTTCAAAGCAGGGGTCAGCAAGAACAAGGAGGAGAGGCGAGTCATAGCCAATTGGGGTGATACGCTCTGGAGCTTGGCAGAGGACTATGATGTGAGTCCTGATGAAATTCGCAGGGCCAACAATCTATCTCAGGTTTTCAGCTTGCCAACTGGACCTTGCTAGGAGCTCAATTCTAATCTTTGAGAAGAATGATAGTTTCAGGGCCAGGTAGCTGTGCCTCAAAATGAGGAGATTAATCTTGAGGTGTAAATGGATCCATGACCCATTCACCAATAGGGCACAGGGCAAAACTCTGCACCTCCAGCAAAAAAATTCTGTCCTGATTTCTCAATCAATGTGGTAATTATTGCAGGATATGAACCATCTTTACTTGGGCCAAGAGCTCATCATTCCAAGTCCACAACACACAAGCTGTATGAGAGTGTCCAGAGGGCCTCCCTTGCGGTATTTGCTTCAACCAGAAAATATCGCAAGCATCCCAGCTTTGAGACCTCTAGTTCAGAACAAGATAATGCAAGCACTTCTGCCAAAATGGCAACCAGAGCCATTTGGTGTTCCTTGCCAAGGTGGCTGGCTCAGCTCCCTCTATGGTTGGAAAGGTGAGTTCATATCCACCAATTTGATGGTCTGAATTGGGCCTATGCTTTATAATGCTACCCATATAAAAGTAGAGGAGATCTCTAAGGTCAATGTCAATCCACAAGAGGATATCTGAGGGGTCCTGTAAGTCTTTCTATATACTTTTTGAGGGTCCTTTTCTGTGTTCTTTTCACTGAATTTAAGTGAAGCATATGACTTCTCATTATCCATCTGTCTTCTTTCTTCCTCAGCTAGGCAGCTGACATATTGTAGTGGCTGATGTATGAATGTTCCAACTGTAGATGGGCGTTGGTACTTTCACAATGGTATTGATATAGCCCTTGAGCAAGGAACTGAAGTGATTGCTTCAACCAGTGGCAGAGTAAGTATACATATTTACCTTCAGTTTCCACTTTGCAAATTTTCCTGTGAGAATAATGAATTTAATGTTTCAAATGCTGTGCACATTTTGTTGTTCTATTTTGTCACAAAATAATATTTACTTTTTGCTTGGTATAGTACTATTCTCTTGACATGTTAATTTCAGATCCACACCTGACATTTTGGAGAAATATTGGTTGTATCTTCTCCATCCGACTTCTTCTCTTCATAACACAGCTATATCATGTTGCATGATGCAGGCAACATGGTCAGGATGGAAAGGTGGATACGGGAAGACTGTATGCCTGGACCATGGAAATGGCTTCATTACTCTTTATGCGCACTGCTATGACCTGCTTGTTCAAACTGGCCAATTTGTGCGAAAATCTCAAGTCATTGCACTCTCTGGTAGCACAGGACACTCCACTGGCCCCCATCTTCACTTCGAAATCCACAAGGATGGTAAAACAGTTGATCCTCTTGTCCATCTTCCCCCAATTTATCATAATCGATGATGTTTTGGAGTATGTTTCACTACATATATCCAGATTCTCAATCATCTTTCCTCAACCCTGACTGTCATTGCCAACAGCATTAAGTAGCACATGCATTCTGTGGATCAGGCTGACCAGTTTGATCATATTGGGTGATGATCATATTTGAGAATCAATCTGGAAGTTGATTGCTCATCTTCCAAACCTTTCAATTTTTTACTCATCAACAATCAGATCAAACTTTTCTGATCTAATGCTTTCTCTCTCTTTCTCCTCTTCAATTAAATTATCTTATCTCACACCACTGCAATATCTTTGTGGTGAACCTAGCTTGAGAAACCATGCAAGGGAAGTGAAAGGACTCTTGCCTGCTTCATCTCAACCCTAGCAAGGGAACCTCATAGTTTGCAGAAAATGATGATTGTAAATATAGCTTCTATGTAAAAGATTATTGCACAATTTGTGTGGATCCAGCCGGTCACTTTTGTGATCTGAGCTCCAAACTGAAGTTCGAACTAGTAAAGTGATGTTACTAAATGTTATTAGAAGCGGTCTTTGATTAAGTGTTGGATTTCTAAAGTTGTGCTGTAGAAACCTTAGTTTCAAAAATAACTACCCTTGGGGTCTCAAGTTTGGCATTTTTGCAAATATGGTTTAGGGACACACAGGATGTGGGGTTGGATGGGGCTCAAGGATGTCCATGGCAAACATGATGTCATGTGAATTGTCGTTTCATGCTACATGTGTGCATTAGAGGACATGATTGATGTGGTGTTCCAGTTTTTTGCTGCAAAACCATGTTGCAAGATGAGGGCTTGAGAAACTAACATGTGTGTAAAGGCTTGTGTGGTCTTTGGTTTTTGTTTTGGGTGAGCATGCATGCATGCAATCATGTAATATGTCCCTCGCAGCTGTTGCACATGCATTGATGACCATATTGTATGGTTTCCATTACCTCAATTCACGATGCAAGATTTAAATTGGAAAGAAATCCCATGGTTTTGACTCTAGGCTACAAATTTTTGTGTCAATATGTTACATGAATTTTGAATATAACATTTTCGCTATAACCAATATTAGCAGTGATGGAAATTGGAAATTCCTTGTTTTCTTTGGTTGTTGCAACACAGGAAGGCTTTCCAGCTTTTGTCACCCTTCCAATGAGCATTACCTTTCTCTTCCTCTTTTTCCCAAACCTGAAGTGTTTAATTTCAAATTATTATATTTGAATCAACAGAATTTCAAAAAGAAAAAAGTAAAGTAAATCAACTAAAGCTTTCATTATTCTCCATTTTATTTTGGTTGTTGTGAAAAGGAAAAAAACAATCCTTCTCTTTGGTGAATTATTTAAATATGTAGAAACTCAGTTAGGTTTACATTTTTATATTTATAAAGGGAAAATAAAATTATGAAAAAAAATTTAGAATTTTTCTAGAAAAATAAAAAATTGAACAGCTTTTTGGGCCACACAAATAATGTCTCCAACAGCGGAGCGCAGTGTGAAAACGGACAGAAAGGACAGACAGACAGCTGACAAGGACAAAAGAGAAAAAGATGGGACATGGAAAATCGTCACCTGATCATGGGATCTCGATTCTTGGTTTTGCGGGATGGGGCTCGAGCGGTGCAAGCTGCTGCGTGCCGCACTTGCACTGCAGTCTAGAGCAACTCCCGACATGGCCCAGTTCGGTAGCCCCGAGCGTCTCGCGCACACCTGCAAGGCCTACGACTACTCTGCTCTCCATCTTCGTCTTCTTCTCGAGTCTCGCACCATGTTTTTTTTCCCAACTACATGCTTGAGATGGCTTAGATACAATCGGAAGAGCAAAGTTGAAATGGTTTTTCTGTATACTACAATTGGGTGTCGCGCTGGTTTGTTCCCTCGGGTTTTGTCTGGTTTGAACTGCTCTTGAAGAAGGAAGAATCACTGAGTGAGAGAGGTAGGGAGGGAGGGAGGAATTGACAGATTCTTCAGATGGGGCGCAATAAGATCGCCATCGCGCATATCAAGAGTGATGCATCTCGGGCAGTGACCTACAGCAAGCGGAAGAAGGGGCTATTGAAGAAGGTGAAGGAGCTAGCAGTATTATGTGGTGTGGAGGTTTGTCTCATGTGTCATCCGCAAGTGGGTGCACCGTTGACATGGGGAACACCCGGTGTGGCGCCTGTGATAGCAAGGTACAAGAGTTTGGCATGCGAGGAGCGAGAGAAGCGCAAGCTGGACAACACCACGTTGCTGCATCACCAGCTGCAGAAGCTGACGGCGGATCTGCATCACTTGGTGGACCAGAACCGGAAACTGGCCGACAATCTGGAGAGTCCACTGTGGGACGACCGGTTGAATGCGTACGGGTTGGAAGAATTGGAGGAAGTCGCAAATCAACTGCTACTGAAGAAGGAAGAAGTTGCGGACCATCTTGCTCATTTCAGTAATAGCGCTCAACTTTCTGACCAGCAGGTCGCAGCTTTGGCTCTTAACCAGGAGCAGACTATGTCCTTTTTGCAGCAGCGAGGAGGGGGGAGCGCTCTCTTCCTCGACCAGATGAAGATGGAGAACGCTGCTACTAGCTGCTGCTTCGGAAGGCCCGAAAGCTGCTGCAACGCTGCTGCACCACCGGTGGATAATTACTGCACCTTCACGAATGATCCACCACCACCACCTTCTTCTTCTTCTTCTTTGTTGCAGGATCAAGACAATCAAACACTACTGGATTTCTCGCATTTTATATCGCAATTGTAACATAGGACTTCCTAGCTAAGAATATGCATCATCTTAACGCTGCTACACAAACTTTTGTACATGTAGCTCCCTTTTTTTGTTTTTGGGTTTTTTTTTGGTGGAGGCTATGTGTAGTAGGCTAGTTAGTTCACCTATCTCAGAAGCAAAGTCAATGTCTGAAAGTAATGTCTAAGTAAAGGAGGGAAAAAAAAGAAAAAAACATACATGTGTTTTGTTGCATGATTTTGCAATGCTCTCAAGTCTCGACCTGCATAAAATGCAACCAAGTTTTGCAAAGTAACCAACAAGATCATCAATTCTTGCAACTAATGCTTCCATGAAAGAAGGATTATGGCACCCACCCCTTAGCTCCAAGGTTTAATAATGGATCCTTCTTCAAATCACTACTCCTTCAAAAAAATTGGGTCCTTCTTTCAGATCTAATTACTTCAAACAACTGCCTTGGCTGGATTCCTCAGAAGCAATATATGCCAGTCTTATTCTACTCTTGTGACAAAATGCCACCATCTTTGAAGTACAGCTTACATTGCATGCAAATTTCATTTTTTGGAAGCTTTCAAAAGGCACTTGTAAAACAGCCACCAAGTTCTCTTCTTCATGTTTTGCCTCAGCAGTAATTTTGTGAACACTTTTTCTTTTGATCTTCATTTTTCTTTGTATAAATTGCAGTTTCATGTGGAATTTTTGCAAAGTCAAGTTCAGAATGCTGGAACCGACATCATCTACCTATATCTCATTGCACATGCAGTGTACACATATAAACACAGTGTACATCACATACACTAGAGAGATGTTTTTGGAACATATGTCAAGAGAGACCTTGAGAGTGTTTTGTCAATAAAAATTGTTTGTTCATGTCTAACAGACCATCTCTCATGCACCACATGAGATGGAGTGGTCATCACTCTCCACTGACTTCATCAGCTCTTGTGAACCAGCACCAAAGAAGATGAATACAACACAATGTTTTCACAATGCCATAACAACTGCGTACACATGCATGCATTCCAAGATTTCGAGAATGAGAAGAAGATGCCAGCTGACAATTAAGTAGACCACAGGGCTTTTAATAAACATGAAGTTCAATCCTTTGCTGAACTACTGAGCTTCCAACCTGCTTCAATTGATTACAAAGTTTTTTTAATGTAATAGGTGAAAAATCTCTGCCAAAAAAATTAGAGAAAGTCTACAAGTACAACAGTTGGAGCATCTGACCACTTGTGTCATGTGGAAATTGAGTTTGAGCACAAACTTGTGCATAAACATCTCTATGAGAGAACTCCAAAACTGTCACTTCCAGCAAAACCAAAACTAACATGGCAAGAATGACCAGAGTCATGACCTTATTCATAACACAACCATGATAAGTGTCATCATAAATAATGGTGATGAAAGTGGATGTTATAAGATATGACAGTACAAAGTGCAAAAATCTGGAATTGTTAAAAGAGGATTTAGTTCTCATTCCTGCAAGGTTCAAAAGTCCAACAGCTAGGAATCAAGAGACAATTATAAAAGGGATAGATAGACAATGTAACATCATGCTTTTTGAATTCTGAGGGATCAAGGATTTTGAAAAGAAAAAATATAACAATGAAGAAACTCAACCTAGAGCCAATAGACAAAATGGATAGACAATTGACATTTTTGTGTTGTTGGAATTCTTAGGGTTCAAGGTCTAGATTCTCAACACTCCCTAAGCCTTCTCCAGCCACAAGGCCTTCTCTATCATGACCAGGGGTCTCTGGACCAGGAAGGCCTGTGCCATTGTAAGAAAAGAAATATGTTTCAAACTTTACGTTATAGGTGTATGCAAGAAATTTTCTTGTGAGCAAGGAGCTCCCTTTTAAGCCCATTCTTCTGGATTTTGGCCTCACTAAGAGCCTATCATTTTCCAAAAAGCAAGCACTTGTGAAAATGCTTCTTGCTTGCACAGAGGTATCTAGACTTATTTTCTTGAATCTTCAGTAATGTGAGTTTTTTCACCTAAGCTGATTGAAGCAGGATATTTCATTGGGTTGGTAATGTTGGCTTAATTTCTTTTTGTGCAGGGTAATTATGCTGCACTTTTTTCATCATTTGCTGAATTAGGGTTGAAGTTCCGAATGGACATGCCAGAGGATGCTATGGCGATTATGAATTTCTTCTTTCATCATTCCATCCAGGGAAGGAGTCCTGGGTATGTTTGTCTTTCTGAAGCTTTGTCTGGAGTAGGTAACAGAAGGTTCCTTATATTTTCATGTCTATGACAAGGTTCTTTGATGGAATGTCACTTGTGAATTCCCTTTCACCCATCAGCCACTTGAAAGCTAGGAGCTAAGATGCCCACAATCTGGTGTTACAGTGATGTACAAAGATTGTTGGTCTTGCTTCTGGCAAATACCAAGACAGAATTTCAATGAAGCATGAACAGAATGTTGCAAAAATGAAGAAGACTTTTGGATTAGGAAACATCAACTTTCTTCAACTTTATTGTCTTTCTTAAGCTAGGACTACTCCAGAAAACAGACATATACATCTCAATAGGTCTCATTCATGGCTCATTTGCATCTGAACACATGGAGACTTGAGTTTGGAGAAATTTTGTGAAATTAACCAATTTTTTGGTGCTTGCCCTTTGTAAGGTCCTTAAGACTTGGCCAGGGTTTATTGCCCCACAAACAATTAATCATCTGATACAAACCTTTGGCTACAGAATCAAATGCATTTTGGTCACATTCTCTTGGTTGATTTATGACTAAAGAAGGCCTATAAGATTCCATAATTTGGTCACAGTTGCTGTAATAATTTCAAGGATGAGTGGGCTTCTTGTTCTGGTTCATGAATCTGGGTTGTAGGAAGATATGGATAAATGGAGTAAGGAAAGAGATGAACGAAAGAAGCAATTTCAGGACAAGCAAAAAGAGGAAGAGAATGGGTCAAGTCTTCACAGGAATCCAGTGTGCTGTTCAATCCACACTTTAGTTTTCAGTTGTATGATGACCTTCACATGTTTGTTGAGCTGGATTTTGTTATCCTCTAAAGTCTTTATCTCAAAGTTCTCTTTCTTTTTTCTTGTTTTGTGTTTTCTTTGTCTGGCATTTTTCCCTTTCTACAGTCCTCTTTCTTCTTGGGGTCTATTGGTCTTCTTTAGCTTTTAAAAGTTTTGTTGAGCTAGCCAGCATCATGGCTGAGTTTTCCTGTTACTGCCAGTCTTGTGACAGAAACTCAGTTCCATTACCAAGAACTGATGAAGTTAGTGGGGTTGTTATGGTAGTTGGTCACTGCCATACATGTTGTTGTTGAAGGTCTGGGAACATGCATATGACCATTGTTGTTGTTCAAGCTGCTCCTGTTGTTGTTCATTCTGTCTTGTGGTCTTGTTTTCGCTTTTCTTTAAGGAGGGGTTTCTTTTTCATGCTTGTGGATTGTTGCCAGTTTGCTGTCCAATCTGAAATATTCATAGCTTTGACAACTCTTTTCAGGTTGACTTAAATTGTCTTCATGAAGGTATCTGATGAATTCAATTGCAATAAGAGAACAGAGCTGAACTCTTTGCGTAGGGCATTCATGGACCATACTTTGCATACCCACCATGAGCTCTTCAATCCAAGTCAATACGTCAAGACCTAATTAGTACTCTTTTCAGGAGATACTGCCATGTTTGAGTTTGTTATGTTACAGTGTGGGCTGTAATATAACAGAAAGCTCAAATGGAAATTTACCATCCTAGGTTGGTATAGGTTTAATCACGCCAAAAGAAGCAGGAATCTGGTAATAGGGAACTATTTTTGTTCATGTTTTCTCCTTGTTAATAAAACTTCCTTCAGCTGATTTGCCTGAAGTTACTATCTAGAAATTGCTCCTTAAAGTCCTGTGTGATACAAAACATCTATGTAGCTCCAGGTCCTTGTGTTTATGAAATTACAAGACCTTTGTCTGATGCCACAACATTGATGCCAGAGTCTTTCCCCTGTTTGCACCCTAAAGATTCACATGCTGGTTAGAAGTTTCTCCCATAAAAGGGTCATAGATCCACATCAAATGGGTGCAAGAAGGGTTCTGAGGAAGCCCTAGTACCAGAAAACTGAAAATAACTTCAAAGTTTTTATAGAGCAGTAATCCTTCTATGATGACATAGTGCCTGGATACTGCTCTAGTCAGATTCTACTCTCTTCTCACAATTTGATGTTTGAGCAGCTCAAATCAAATTAGCAACTATACAGCAGTGGGTGAGAGGAGGAAATCTGGCAAAAACCGGTGTAGGGAAACACCACAAAAAGGACATATAGGCAGTGCAGGTTGTTGCAGGACAACTAATAAAGAAACCTGCTTGATGTTCTTTCTTAACAATAGAGTGAAGAATAAAGCAGGTGCAAGCTTTGTTGCCCACCTTGCACAGCAACTGCAGTACCAGGAAGGAACTGCAGGGCAAACCTAAAATTCCTGACAGAAACATCTAGTGTAAGCAGAATATGTTGTATTCCACCAGTTGAGACCCCTATGGCAAATATGAGACAATCCAAGACATATTATGTTATGTAAGTCAACTTCCGAACATTAAAATAAGGACTCCACTGACCACAGTGAATTGAAATTCACTTTACTAACAGATTCCTTTAAAGTACCTCCTAAGAAGATTCTAAACGCCCTCAACAGAGGAAACTCAAATATCGAAGGAGCTTTAATTTCACATGTGCCATGAGTTACAGACAAAGACTGAAATAGCCATTTTAGCTTGATAAGAGAAACAATCATGAGAATAACAAACCTGCAATGAGATAGATCAAAATGGGAGTTTGTGGTTGATGTCATTACTATTCAATTCAACAGAATGACAGTAAGCTACTTCAGGGGATATCAGTGGTACAACAGCATCACAGTAAGTGCAACTCTCCAACAGCCGCAGGTCACTTGATGGGAACCTGCTATTTCACGCACCATGATTCAATGTTAGAGAACAAAGTTCTGTATTGCACTCTATAGAGCCCCCCACAAATTCCAGAACTAGGAAGAAGTGAATCAGTGGTAATTATTCAATATGTAGTGAATATCCAAAAGGGTATATAATCTGCCAAGTACTGCACTGGTCAGGGTGAACCAACACCTACACTGGTACTTCACCTTCATGAGTGAAGGCTCTTAATGGTTATATTGAAACTGATAAATGTTAAATTTGGACCTGGAGACCCTGCTTTAATCTGAGGAAGGTATATTTCTAATGTTTAGAAGCATTTTTACCATGGTACCAATGTAGGTGCTGATTTGCCCAAGGCTTACTAGTCAAAATTAACAGACCAGCTCTTGCACTATCAACCATTCCTAATAACTATTTGATGTCTGACAGTACGGAACCCATAACCTTACCTGCTAGTAGGCATAGTTGCCCTTTTCTCAAGACAACATTGGCAAAGGACATACATTTCATATTAAGTTCATGTCTAGAAAGATCCATGGGATGAAAATGGACTGCTAGGACTTACATATCATCACTTGAGTAACGTATGTGAGCTGCTACTTCAAGCAACTCAGGAAAGGTCACAGAGCCATTAGCAAGAACCCAATCAGCCATCAACCACAATTCTGTTGACTTGTCCTTCATACATCTTGCTCACGTTCTGCTCCCTCAAGTGATGCTGCTGCAGACAGAGTGAAAAGAATCAACCGTTGATGAAGTTCATGCTCCATGTGCCATAGCTGTTTCTTCCATAGCTGTTCTTGTTCTGAGGTAAGGGCTAATCCACCACCCTCCCTAGGGATCCCCAGCAAGCCCATCTGGATGGTCTCATCTACTCCAGTGTCCCATTTCTCTCTGGAGCTTTCCCCACTAAGCTCTTCAAACTTGCTGTGTCCCAATAGCAGGTGCCTGTAGATGACACAAGCCATTTGCACTTGATGGAATGAAGCATTTGCAAGACACAACTGTAGGCTCCCAACAGACATGCATAAAGCGTCAATCATGAAGTGATTGTGCTGCTTCCAACAACTCTGTAGCCAACCAGATATGATTGAGACCATGACTAGAATGCCTGCCAAGCTCTTGAGAAAGGAGAGTGCTACAATTACATCCCACATGACTAATGCTTCTGTATAATCTTCCATGTGGTGGAGGGTTGAAGCTATCTGTAGACCCTAGTTAGCAAGATCTTCAGGCCATAGATTCTTGGCTTCGGGCCATAGATTTCAACCATGCTGTCTCCCATATTGGCAAGTAGTCCTTTAAACTGTTGGCCACCACCCAAAAGAGCTGACCACTCCCTTCTGTGTCTTGAAAGAGACAACAAAACCACTGAACGTTCTTGTAATCTCCAAATACTCCAACTTCCGATGAAGTTGCATCACAACCATCAAAATGCAGCTGCACACCAGAGTCCAAATGACCTACCTTGATTGGTACATTGGGTCCAGCATTTCACCGGTGATACCATGTACCTAATCACAACACTTTGCATTAGTTAAGCTATCTCAGACTCACAACTTCTCTTCTTGATCATCTTCACTCTGATCAACTTCAGTATGCATCAGTTGGGCTCTTAGACTCATCACCTCTCTTCCTAATCATCTTCACTCTTATCAACTTCATACAATGTTACTCCAACTCAGAGATGTATGTGCTCAAGTGCCATTGGATTTTTTTGACTGAAACCCAAAGAACATAGACCTTAAGGTAATAACCCCTCCCATGCCTTCAATTTGATTTGCAGCTTGCACCCACCACAATGTGAAACTTAGGATCAAATGAAAAAATATTGGTGCATTTAGGTATGGCAATCTGGGTACAAAAATTGGGATAAACACATTCTGGTGACAAAGTGTGTACCCAACCCTCTGCTACTCTAGTCATGCACTCGTCACAGGTTTGTGGAAGTACTGGTACAAAGTTTAAACCCTAAATCCACCATGTGTAGCAACATGTAACTGTCCAGAACAGAAGCAGGAACATAGTCCAGGGAGACAGAGAACCATACCACTGCCATTGCAAGGCATCTTGGAGACAATGTTACGCCATAAAATGGATCCAGAGCTGATGCAGGCAGTTGTAAGACAAAAACAAGCAATGAAAGATGAAGCACGATTCCCTAGTACTTAGAAGTAAATCTCCATGGGGACTGCATCCCAATGGGGAAAATTAGCAATTCTGAATTCCTAAATTTTTTATTTCTAAATATTTCATGTTCAAAATTTTAAAGCACCATAATTATCAAAAAAACTTATCCAATATATGATCATTCCTATAGCCCTCATCAATAGCTTTCCAACACTAAGCTATTGTATTAATTTGTTCATCCAAATTCTGCTCGAAGTGTGTAAGACTCTTCAAGTCACTATGTGTCCCACATATTCAGATAATTTTATTGTTTGCAATACAACTATACTTGTGAATGGTAGCCCAAAATTGTACAACATTCTTTAAACTCTTTTCATTAACATGTTAACAACCAGGCCACAAATGGTAATTACTCCAGAGAAATGAAATAAGTCATTTCAGAGTTCATTTCTTCCTTTGCAAGGTTAGAATCGCTGAATGTTTTACTCAATGCATTTGTGGACATTAACTAGTAGCATCATTGTCTAAAGTAACCATTAGTGAAACTCAACTTGTCAAAGCGCTTATGAGCATTAGCCAGGGATATTCAAAGGGTAAAGGCTGTTAATCATAATCCCTCCAGTGCAAGGTTACTAGGTGGAAGTTCACAACATGTAATAACAATTCTCAATTCGCTCAATTATGAACAAAAATATGGATAATTTCAGGAGGCAAAATCATTTCTTTTCAATCCCATCTGCTTAAGCTGACAGTCAGATTTGCCCTGGTGCAAATATCTCTAGCTTACCATGAGCTCGTGTAAGCACTAACTACATTTCTCATTTCTTGTCTACCTTCAATCCTACATGAGTTTTTGGATACCAACATGATATAAAAGGCCAATTCATCTCCATAATTTGAAAAGGCTCAAAAATTTGAAAACAAGTCGAGCAGATAGGCCAGTAACTAAACACTTAGCAGCTTAGAGGGCTGAGGTTTGGTGACTATGCATTTGATGGCCTTGTTGTTTCAAGACTTTTGGTAGGGCACTAGTGTAACCACTAGTAGCCTTTTACAGATTCCAAATTGGCAGGTAAGGAATGCAAAAGTTGGAGCCTCCCAAAGTAGATGGGGTCTCTGAAAAAAAATCTGCCACAGAACACACTCCAACTTTATTAGTTGAATTTTGCAACTATTAAAAAATTTGAAGAAAAAATATTGTTTGATACACATGTTTGCATCATGCATTATACATTACATCATATATAAAAAAATACCTAGTAATACATTACATTATTTATCATTTATTATTATGATTTATTTAATTTATTTAAAGAATTTTTAAGAAAGATAAAATGCAAATAAAATCATTACTTTCAATTTATGAATCTCAAATTGACATTAAATAAACTTTGATTAATCCAGAGCTCTTTTCCCTGGTCACAGGGTTCTAGTATTGCCAAGGTGCTGAGTTTGTGCCAGTTTCAAACATGAGAAAATGGTATAGTTTTGTAGGCAGCAAAGAATTTGTAGTCCTATTCTATATGCAAATGAAAATGGAAAAAAAAGAAACCCTAACAGATGAGCGCAGAGAGCCAAAACAGACCACAAAGTACAAAAGCAGAAATGATCAGAAAGTCAATGCCAATAAAATCCAACTTCAGATTCAGATCTAGTGTAAAACATAACTTGGTAGGCTATGAAAAAACTACATATTCTATTGTCCCTCAATCTCTTAGAACTGCTTTGCTGCTGTAACCGCTACAGATGACACAGTGAGTTGGGCACTGCCCATCCACCATATGCTTTGATTCTTTGGGCACTGCCCATCCACCACGGGCTTTGATTCGTTTGGTGTCACAAATTAAGGTAGCTCTGTGCTTTTCAAGTGCTTTGAACACAAAGTGCTTTGAACACAAACATGATCAGTCACTGTACATCTATGAAATTGCAGAGGAATCCCCGCAACAGCAATGAGTGCAGTCGTAACCCTCATGAGAGTCCTTCACTGCCAGACCATCAACTTGACCATGCATAGCAGTGACAAGCTGTCATGACTACCCACTGACTTCATTGGCTCCCAATGGTCAGTGTAAATGACAATACAATAATCCACCAAAGAAGTTGGGCCGGCAAACCATTAGATCTGAACCATTGTGCCCTGTGAGATTACTAGTTCACAGGCCCCACCCCACAATGATAGGTACACACCGTACTGCCAATTGGACAAGCACAAGAAATTCGTTCATCAAATCTTCGCTTCGTCTCATAGTAGTTTCAATGTGTTTCTTCTGAAAGGGAAAAGCAAAACCTTTATGGGATGTTTCACAGCAAGTCCAACTTCAGGCAAGAGGCAAGAAGAAAAACATGCAACCCTAAACCCTAATGTTGCAAGCCTATTTGCAACACCAACGCCACTCGAATTCATCACAAATCCTTTGCTGAATTTGTTTGACAGATGTCATTCTGGAGCATTTGCAGATTAATGTCACTCACCAGGAAAGAGTGGATGCCAAAAGACACACTTGAGACTGGAAGTTGAAACCACACTCTGTATTGATTGAGAGATTCTCCAGCGACTCTCCTGCAGCCATTCCACGTAATGGGGCTGTTGCCTCCCTCCCCTCTGGGGTTTCTCTGTAGCCATGGGTTCCTGGATTTCAGCACATCTTTAGTATAGATCAAATGGGTATTGGGACATTATTGTCTACGAAGCCGAGAAATGTCATTTTGGGGAATGAATTGGGCGGGAGCAAGCAGCTCACATTTTGCTCTCTGTTCTCTTCTCTTGAAATCCCAGCTGTGAATGCTTTGCTATGCTCTAAAACCTCCTGGAAGACAAACGAGTATAGACATTCTTCTATGTGCCTGCTAACCTTGCTCTTCACAAGACGTAACTCCATTGTGCGAGAGCTTGGATTGCAGTAGTGTTTTGCGGGGGTTTAGGGTTTCTGCTGATGTCGAGTCCTTCGTGGGCTCACGAAAGATCGAGGGTATCAGGAACGTCCTCGGAGCTGAGTACCAATCCAGAGGTGGGGTTCGGCGTCGCGACTTCTTCGGCTCTGACGACGTCTTCTTCTTCTCCACGTTCTGGTGGAGATGTGAAAGTAATCGCTTGCTTGGTGGATGCCACGGACAGAATCCTCACCAAGTATGCTCTGGATTTTGCTGTCTTTCAATGTGCTTCCAGAGGCGATACCGTCTTCCTTCTTGGCTTGCTACAAGGTATCAAAGGTATTACGAAAAAAAAACACAAACCAAACCAGCATCCTGTGCTGCTAGAGCTAACCCTAATCTCACCAATGAGCTCCGTAAGCTCATTAACTTTTGCCTGGAATGGTATAGGGTTTGTGATGCTTTCTCGAGAACCCGTGACTCTTATTGTACATGAGAAGAAGAATCATATTCCTTACCAGTTCCCCACTCATTTTTGGTTTGCACTTTGTGCTTTGTTATGCAGTGGGATCAGCTGTGAGGAGAGGAAGTGGTCCTCTTGATTCTGAAGGTAAAGAAACTTTCTCTTTGTGAAAGTGATGGTGTCTTTGTAACTAGATCTGTAGGCAGAAGCACCTGCAACTGATACTTGCTGTCATTGTTCACACCCTTGTCCTCCTGCCATTGCTCATGCCACATACATTCTGCCATTGCTCACACCACATACCTTCTGCCATTGCTCACTGCAGATACATGCTGCTGTTGCTCACTCAAGATACCTCCTGCCATAGTTCATGCATCTTGTCCTGCATTGCTCACACCGCATACATCCTGCCATCGTTCATGCCCTAGGGTTTGTATCAACTGTGAGGTTTACTAATAGTCTTTCTCTTTTAAGCAACAGTTTGTTGGGAGGTGCTTCCATGCTCCCATTTCTAGCCTTTCAAAGTGCAAGCAAGCAGTCATGGGAACCATCTGACAAATGAGACAACAACAAATTTTGAGTAGTTTATGTAACTCCTATTTCTGTGTCTTTGGTTCTGCAAATTTTTCAGTGGAGCAAGTTATCAGCGACACAAGGAGGATGTATCAAGCTAAACTTCGAGATTTTCTTTCACAAGCTGAGAAACGAGAGGTAGGTCATTTCAGTCTTGCTTCTCTCTTGAGATGAGGATGACAATCATCAAGGGGTAGTCTTAGTATTAGAGGAGTTTTCTTTTCTGATATTTAGATTCTCTTGCAGTGTCAACCTTGCTGGTTTCCAACTCTCATTGACATCTTTTCATGGTTGTTTTTTGGTATTTTCTCTTTTTCATGAATTCCTTTTCTTCGTCAGTATGTATGATCTCTCTTCCACCTAGGTTGTGCTTTACACTTGGTTTCATTCTTGGCTATATTGTGGGGTATTTGAGTTATGCACCATTGTTTTTGTTTCTCTTCTCTATCACAATTTTCTCCCATCATCAACGGTCACCTCTCCTTGTATTTGCTAATCACTAGTGTAGAGGTTATTTTCAATTGTCACTCATGCTCCAAGACTGTCAGCAGTTTTAGTAGTACAAGTACTCCTTAGATCATCTAGATCAAACTGTGATCAGTTCTGAAATTTGTGTTTGGCCTTGGTCGCATGTTTTTTTAAGATTTTAGACTATTCAGTTCCAGTTGTGTTTCAGCACAGAAAAGAAAATCTGTGTCTGAGCAATTGCTTTTTGGATCATGTAAAGTACTGGAAGACAAAGACATATCCATCTTAACTCTTTTCAGCATCATCACTCATCAGCATATGTCCTTTCCATGCAGATAAAATTGGAGGTAAAAATAGGAGTTGGACCTGCATTTAAGGAGATCATTGCACTTGGGGCAAACTGGGTCGTCTTGGACAGGTTTGTGGTTTGTGCCCAGATTGTTGACTTCTTCATGTGGATACTTTCCTTCTGGGCATGGGCTCTGGCTCTGGTTCAAATCATTTTGGGCAATGAAGCATGTTGAAGATGGACCAGCACCTTTTGGAAGGGCAAACAATTCAAGGCCTTGATTCTACTTGATAGTTGATCTTAGAGAATTCTGACTTGTTTCTTGTAATTGTTGTGTTTACACAGTGACATGGGGGTCCACAGGCAGGCCATCCTGGACAGGACAAACTGTGGGTTAGTGGAGATGACCACTGACCACAAACGAGAGGTCACCCGCATCTATGACCCATTCTTCAAGCCTAAACCTCCAACTCCCCGACGTGACTTTTCCTCCACCTCTGATAAGGAAGTGTGCTGTTGCTTTTCCTTTTGTTGCCACTGATGGCAACCAACTGCTGCCAATCTCTCTATAGGTGTTCTGAGCATCTGCAGCCAACTGTCAAGCAACAGCCATGTACTTTAAGTCTGCAGGTAGATTTCGTGCAAGCCAAAACTAAATTGACAAACTGAGGATTGCTGGACAGAGATTGAAACTGTTTCAAACTTCAGCTTCTGGGTGAGGGAATTCCCTGATTCTTTCAGTTACCCTGTGATGGGAGTTTGTAATATACTTCCTAGTTTTGTGACTACACCAGATTGTCTGGCATCAACAAGATGACCATCTTTCCTTCCTTGCCAATCACCCAATCCAGCAAAGTGGAGGTGATTTGCTAGCCAGCTCTGCTACACATCAGGATGGAGCTTGACCTCATCACTAGTGCAACTGTGTAATTGCCCAAGATCATAAATCTTAAACCTTGTCCATCAAGAGACTTGTCTCTTGGTGTGCTGTAGATGTAAAAGTAGGCTTCATTTAGTGGCAGAAAGCTTAGACTAGGGTGAAGAAGCAACACATTAGAAATATCTGAGACAGATTTCTCAGGGAGTAATAAAAGCATCCACTGGCAGGTGCAGATGTCATCAAATTTTCCCTTCACCTGTGAATCTATTGCATCATAGATGGGGTTTTTAATATGGTAAGTTATCCACCACCCAAGACTTCTTTGAGTAGCTATTATGTCTTTTGACTCTAGCCAACAGCATGACCTGCACAACACTTGGTATTGGCCTTGTGAGCATGTCAAAAGCAGGAAGGGAAGGAAATTTTCTCTTCACCTATAGTATGCCACGTAGACTCCTTCGCAATTGTATATAAGAGCCTCTTCACCTCCTGACTGTGACATGCCTAGGCTTTATACAAGCTACCAAAAGCACAGACTAGACAGACTTAGTGACTTATTGTGAGTGATTTAGAAGTGTGGATGAGGCATTGAGTAGAGGATTGGGTCTAAGAAACACATGGGGGAGGAGGGGGATGAAGGCAGTTTAGGAGGAGTGTGAAGGGGATCATGGGCTTGGATTGAGCTTAGGCATAGCTGGATTTGCAAGTGAGCTCAAAGTTATAACTTAATGTCAAATTGTAATTTAATGAATATATGTCACAATAAACATCACATATTGTGGATTATAATGGATGAAACCATAAAGTTTACCTCAGGCATATGTCATGAGTATAGACCGTTTGTGTGCGAAAACCATGTTCTCTTATGGTGCATTCATGACCATTTGTTGAATCAATGGATGTTAAGGATGAAAATCATTCAAACTTACAAATGGGTTATGTTGTCATTGCAATATGTTTCCCCTTTCTAGGAGGAGAAAAACAACAAGATCATAAATGTACAAAGAGTTAACAAAATTGACCATTGTTATTGTAATACTTTATCTAGGTTAGCATTCAGGTATTGAATAATAATTTATTTTTCAAAATTGAGTTCAACAAAAAAAAATGACAATT
>Ga0209208_10003825_pt1 | contig 21516 bp, 18 predicted proteins | sample S1TSphfallax_3_FD_187694 | JGI IMG/M metagenome (GOLD analysis project Ga0209208, IMG submission 187694) | Host-associated microbial communities from peat moss isolated from Minnesota, USA - S1T2_Fd - Sphagnum fallax MG (SPAdes) (version 2) | ecosystem: Host-associated > Plants > Peat moss >...
ACACCACAACACCACTTCCCTTTTGCTTACATTTTTGAATCTTGATATTCATCATTACTCAACCATACAATATTGAAATGAAAGAAAAAAATTTGATAAAAGAACCCCAGAAATGAGGAAAAGAATACAATGGAAAGAGTCAAAGATAGAAATCCAACAAAACATGTCATGAAATAGAATCCAAGGGCATTCTCATCCATAACAAAATATGATAAATATCATTCTACATCAAGCATCATGTTATTTATCATATATGCATCATTCACGCCTTGTTTTTAATCTTTGCATATCTTTTGCATGTGCATACAAAAGACATGCAAAGTGGAGTGAGATGTTGTGATTGAATGAAGGCACTTTAAGTGACATTCCTATTTTAAACAATTATCTACTTGCATATTCAACGTTGCAACCTTCTCAAACTAACAGGTTAAGTTTTAGCACATTAGTTGTGTAATTTCTTTTTTCTCGTGGGTGACAGGTGCTAATACCAACACCAATTTTATGACCACTTGAGAGGTAAGGTACCCATTGGCTATTTCACACAACAAGCTCAACCTTTTTACAAGTGATAGATCCCATATGTAGAGTTGACCATTTTGAGATACATCATGTACTTATCAGTTCATCAAAAGGCCAACAAGTTGAACCCCACCACACAACCCCCACTTTGACACTGCAAAAGTGGCAATTAGACATTCTTTATGGGGATCTTTAAAAAGTACAAGCCACTTTCCTTCACTAAGCACAACCACTTAGCCAATGCAAACTTGGCCATTCCTGTCAAACGTTGTTCTAGCTCCCCCAATTTGCAGAGTTAATGAGCATCACTTGCTGTAGCAACTCCTTACTTCCATTATTACTTCTATATTGAGCAGTTTTCAAAACTTTCTCATTCAATCTAGTGATTTTAGTTTTCAACAGATTGCTCCTCCAAATAATTGTTCACAACTTCTCCAAGTTAAGTGTTTGTTGCCATTGCCTTGTTGGAACAATTCTTGACTTCATTCCTCATTCATGTCGCATTGCAACAATGCCATCACTTCCAACCATGCTTGTTCCATGCCATATCTATGAAATTGTAGAGATCTCCACAGCAACAATTTGTAGATAACATGACAGTAAGTGCAATCATAACCTGATGAGAGTAATCCACAGAAGGCCAAACCATGACCTTCCATCACAAATAGCAGTGATGAACTGCCATGACTACCCACTGACTTCAGGCTTGTTCAATGCTGGCCATCTGCTCTAGCATATTCCAATCCACTCCATTGCTTACAAGAACTCCATGAATAGAAGAAAGCAGCAACCACAGAATACCCCCAGGCTTTGCTCTTACTTGGTATTAACCTGAAATTTTAAGTGTTGAGGGACCCATATCCTCCTCCATGATATAAAACGGAGCTGTCACTAAACACAAACATGTAAGATTGTAAGCTGATAAAGAAAGAGAACAGCACTCTCAAACATTAACCAAATTGATAGATTACAACAAGCATTCAAAGGCGTGCAAAGTGATTGCTGATCCATGAAAAATTTCTGAAAGATTGCAATATCATCCATAATGAGTTAGATCAAAGTTTGCATTGAATCCACCTCCAAGTAAATGCAGGGATTGCCAAGATTTACAAGTGTAAGAAATCCTGAATGCATGCGCTAGTTTGCGAGCAATTGAAGAGAGCAGATGCACTCATGAGCCGATCATTCAAAGTGGTTGCAAGGCTGATGTCTTTGTTGGGAGTAGCTTGGTTGACATGTATGCCAAATGTGGGAGCATGGAGGATGCCCACAGAGTGTTCAACAAAGTGCAAGAATCTCAAAATGTTCACTTAGAATGCAATGATTTTGGGACATGTGAAATGTGGACGAGCGCAGAAGGCACTGGAACTATTTCAACAAATGCAACAGGAAGGTGTGCAGCCAGACTCTGACTTTCATGGGAGTGCCGAATCCATGTGCCAGTGTCATTGCACTTGAAGATGGCCAACATGCTCATGAGCAGATTGTTGCAAGTGGATGGGATTTAGTTGTCTTTGTGGAAAGTAGCTTGATTGGCATGTATGCCAAATATGGGAGCATGGAGGACACTTGGAAAGTGTTCAACAAGATGCCATCTTGAGATGTGGTCTAATGGAATGCAACGATATTGCAATAGGTGAAATGTGGGGAAGGGCAGAAGGCATTGGAACATTTTCAACAAATGCAACAAGGTGTGCAGCCAGACCCTGTCACTTTTGTTGTGGTGCTGAATGCATGTGCAAGTCTACAAGCACTTGAAGAGGGCAACCACAATCATGAGCAGATCATTCAAAGCAGTTGCAAGTCTGATGCCTTTGTAATCAGTAGCCTGGTTGACATATATGCAAAAGTGGGAATATGGAGAATGCTTGCAAAGTGTTTGATAAGATCCTGTTGCATGATGTGGTCACTTGGAATGCTGATATTTGGATATATGAAATGTGGGCAAGGACAGAAGGCACTGGAACTATTTTGACAAATGCAACATGAAAGTGGGCAGCCAGTGCCTGAGACTTTTGTAGGCATGCTGAATGCATGTGCCAACATAATTGCACTAGAAGAGGGCAGGTGCAGTCATGAGCAAATTATTCAAAGCTGTTGTGCATCTGCTGCCTTTGTGGGGAATAGCTTGTTTGACATGTATGCAAAATGTGGGAGCATGGAGGATGCTAGAAGAGTGTTCAACAAACTGCCATCATGTGATGTCATCTGTTGGAATTCCATGATATTGGCACATGTGAGATGTGCGCAAGGCCAGAAGGCCTTGGAACTGTTTCAACAAATTCAACACAAAGGTGTGTGGTCAGACCCTGTCACTTATGTGGGGATGCTAAATGCATGTGCCAGTGTGGTTGCACTTGAAGAGGGCAGACATGTTCATGAGCAGATCATTCAAAGCAGGTGTGAGTCCGATGTCTTTGTGAGGAGTAGCCTGATTTACATGTAAGCCAATTGTGGCAGCACAGATGATGCTCTGAGAGTGTTAAACAAGATGCTATCTTGAGATGTGGTCTCGTGGAATGCCATAATTGGAGGATATGCACAGGCATGGTAACAAAGCCATTTTGACCAGATGTGTGAAGAAGGTGTACAGCCAGATGATATCACTTTTGTTTGTCTTCTATCTGCTTGTACCCATACACATTTGGTGGATGAAGGCCAACATTGTTTTTATCTTATGAGCACATTTTACATGATTACTGCAAAATTGGTACACTACACCTGCATGGTCGACCTTCTTGGCCATGCTGGCCATCTACAGGATGTAGAAATTATGAATAAGGAGATGCCCTGTAACCAAATGCTATTCTGTGGAGGGTTTTGCTCAGTTCTTGCAGAATTCATGATAATGTGGAGATGGGAGAACACATTGCTTGACGAGTTCTTGAACTGGAGCTTGAAAATGCTACAGGTTTCTAAAGGGATTGGGATTCTGTCACCTCTTCACTGGCATTTGCAAGTGATCATGTTAGTCAGAACAACAGGGGTACTAAATTCTTCTCACAGATTCATTGCAGATCTCCAACAGCCATTCAAGGGCCAGAAATAACATTGACAAACCACCTGTGAAGTCAATAACTGAGCCTGCAATAACACTTTTCTCTCTCATGTGAGAAGGGTAATCAAAAGAGAGTGAATTTGTAAGCTATGCTCACTGGCAAAGATCAGCTCCATAACCTTTAGAAATCATGTACCTGACAGGGACAGAAACTGCTCTCTCTAAACTTCTACCGCGGCTACATATTTCCCATCAGAACTTGATGTGAACAACAAACCCATAGACATGCATACACTATTCAAGAAACTGTAGCAAGAAATTTCCATCAATATATATACACGATTCTCTGTGAATCGTTGCCAAGAAAATTGGAATCGATTGGAATGCACACTCGCCCATTCGAGACACAAGAAACTGCGCGCGAGAGAGAGGAAGCGCCACGCCCGTCGCAGTTTCCAGACCTGGTTTGAGACCTCGATGACGATTTAGGCCTTCGACGCTGAGACCTCGTTGGATAAGTTCACCGTCGGGCGGCAGTCCACGGCAATAGACAGCCGTGACGGCGCCTACTAGGACCTCCCGGAAGGTACTAGAACTACGAGGCAGGTCGAATTACTAGCCAGAGCTAAAGGCCTATTAGTAGACCCTTTCTGAAGTATTGTTAACTTCAGAAGGCCTATCAGTATGCCTATTTTCCTGCCTTCCTGCCTACTTACGTACCTGGTGGTTTCTTCCATCTTTGCGTTTGCGTTTTTGCGCCTTGTTGTGCGAGGCGCACAAAACGCGAGGCGCACAAAACGCAGCCGTTGGTAAGGGCGTCGTGTGTTTGCCGAGACAGGAGCGGGAGGGGAAGGGGAGAGGGAGATAGAGGAGAGAGAAAAACATCTAGGGAAGAAGCTGCTACAGAAAAGAATTTTTTGGAAAGCTTTTTTGGAGCACTAGACAGAGAGAAAGGTTTTCTTTCTTTTTTTTTTGGCTCGTGGTGTAGAATTGCGGGGTTTTTTTTCATTTGCAATGGCAACGGTTGTGGGCACGATGGCAATGGCAGGATCGTTGATGCGCTTGCCTCAGTCATCGCTGGCTCTCTCTTCAACTAGGGCTTCTTTTCCTGGTCGATTATGTTTGTGCAGTTTTAGGTCTACAGGCCGACTCGAACTCCAGAGGTTAAACTCATGGCAACGGCGGCCCTTGTTTGTGTCGCAAAAATCCGCGCAATCTGAAGCTCGGGTATTTTTCGTTCTCTATCTTCTTATCTTTGTTCCTTCCTGTTTCGATAAGAATCCGGAAGATTGAAGAGAATAGTACTTTTTTGTTTGCTCCTTTCACTCCCCTCTCCCTGCTTCTCTTTCTTCTTCCCCGCGGGACTAGGTTTGTATTTGGTTCATGTAAATTTCCTTTGATTTTTTTCCCTCCTTTATCTTCCTGATGCGGTAAGGATTCCTATTTCCAGTGGCGCGGTGGATTAGGAACACCTGCAGCTGAGGGCTCACAACTGCATTACACGAATTCTTGCATTTTCTTGCTGATGACGTCTAGTTTTTCGTTAGATTTGCTTGCTTTTCCAGCGTTTCTTAGCTCTACTCGTGGTGTAAAACCGTCTGTCTCCTTCAAGAGAATGATTGGAGCTTTCTACAATATTCTTCAGAAGATAACCACCAGAATGAAATCGCAATCACTTGACACAGCAGGAAAGTTTCCTCTGTGCTTTTCGGGTTTTGATATTATGACCCTATGATTTTTGGAGTAGACTTTGAAAACATATCTTGAAATGCTCAGAAACTCTCCTTTCTGCATACTGATCAATACTTTAGCCAAGCTGGGCCTTGCACTGGGCAATCTTTCAATTCTATTCTGGTTCATTTCAATCATGAAAATTGAGAACTTCTCAATACTTATGAATGCATGTTTTGTGTCTCATTGCACATGTCTCTGCATTTATTTGGTATGGTGACCAGATGGTCCATGAAGGTGATGTATGTCGCAAACTGTATTGCTCTGGATGGAGCACACAAGTCTTGAGTTGTTCATGGTTGAGCACACATTTTCCTCCTTCAATTTTTGCCCTTAAAATCTTGTCTACACCTGTAATTCTAATGTTCTGAAGTTTGTCTTGTATGGATAAAACTTGCAGCAGGCTGCTGAGGATGAGACAGAAGAGGAAGAGGGGAGCACAAGTGAAAGTGATAGTGATGTAGCTAGCAAAGAGGAATCGGTAACACAGTCTTGGCTCCAGGGTTTTAGAGAGGCTTTGGCTGCAAATGATGAGGCAGCCATTGCTGATCTGGAAGCACAATTTGAGGCACTGGAGAATGACAGAGTATCTCTAGCCCAGCAGTTGACAAGCCTTACTGAGGAGATTTCTGCCAGCAAGGACAGGTTTCTACGCCTCAATGCAGATTTTGACAACTATAGAAAGCGGGCAGAGCGGGACCGGCTGTCCACAGCATCCAATGTAAGGGGGGAAGTGATTGAAAGCCTGTTACCAATGGTGGACAATTTTGAAAGGGCTAAAACATCCATCAAAACAGAGACTGAAGGAGAGCAGAAGATTGATAACAGCTACCAGGGCATATATAAGCAGTTTGTGGAAATTATGAAGGCATTGGGTGTTGTGGCTGTTGATACTGTTGGCAAGGAATTTGACCCCAAGGTACATTAGCTCATTATCTCCCACACTTTTCTGGAATTTCAGTCTTCCTGTTTTCTTCTCTCTGATCTGACTTTGTAAACTTTAGAAGCTTCAGTAGTGCTTTGTCAAACTCACGGGGCAGATTAAGTATGTATAGGTTAAGCAGAAGGACAGAATGGTTTCAGGCACAGACAAACTGGCAGTACAAAATTCATATCCTCTTCAGTCTTTGTTCTTGGCCCTCTTAATGTTTTGAGCTCATTGTTCTGTCTCATTTGAAGAAAGGAGCTTACAATCATGTGGTGTTTCTGGATTATATGTTTCTTCAAATGGACTAATTGTGGACTCTGGCAAATACTGTGATGTAATTGGACTCTGCATCAGTGAAGAGAGCATCTGTTTTCTAGTAGACAACCAGCATTGAAGTTGTTAATGATAGTGATTTTTAGTGATTTTTGGTATGGGGTGTAGGTACATGAAGCAATCATGCGGGAGGAATCGACTGTGTATGCAGAGGGTGTAGTGATCGAAGAATTCCGTAGAGGGTTTCTAATAGGTGACAGACTGATAAGGCCTGCTATGGTGAAAGTCTCTGCAGGGCCAGGTCCATCCTCAGACTCAGAGTCTGTACCCTCAGACTCCGCAGCGTCACATCCAGCCTCCCCTGATCTACCCTTGGATGAACCCCTCAGTTCCGAGTAATATTACTCGGAACTGATTAGTGTAGCAAGGTTACTAGTATATGTGCACACTGCTGCTTGGATGGCTTGGGTGGGGATATGGACTCTAATTGGGCTCAAATGTGAAACCTGCTGGTTTTTAGTTGCCAAATGTTACATCCTTTTGCAATCTTGTCTCTAAGAAGAGGGGAGCAAGTGAAAGTTTTTTGACACAAAATGTTTTCATACCGAATAACTGTTTGTCCTCCCTAATGCATGTGTGAAATGGAATTCTTGAAGTCACTACTGTTACAATAAGCGATTTGGGATGAAATCTTTGTGTGTTCACATATTTTACTATAGGTTCAGCTTCTCTCACTACACCAATTGACCTCAGGCTGGAAGAACACACATAAGCTCTGGCCCCCCTACCATCTCTTACAACAAAGGTAAGACTCATCAGACTACAGACTGCTGATGATGGTAATGAACCTGAATTTGTGGTACATTTTGTCATCCTCTCAATCTTGGCTTCCTTTATTGATCAGAAACTCCTTTAAAGTCATCTGCATTGCTCAATGGTGAAACATGATAAAAAAAATACTTCAATATGTCTTTGAACTCATCACGGCAGCAGAGCCACAATTCTACTAACCAATGGCATCAGATTTGCTGGCTTCAAAACCATGACAATGTCAATTTCTCAACTGTATTAGACTTGCTTGTGTCCAAACTGTGCTAATTTCTCAACTGTTTCAGGTTTACTTGCCTCAGAGCTGTGATCTAACCTCCAAGCTGTGTCAAATTTGCTGGCTTCAGAGTTGTTATCCCTCTCTCAATTCACACTAACAACATGGAGATGAGCAACATGAAGGAGAGAACCTTGTTGGCACACTAAGCTTGATTAGCCTCAATGTCAACAAGCACTGAAATGTGAAGCCAAGTAAAAGAAAGAAGGTAAGCTTGCAAGCAACATTATAGAATGCTGAATGCTTAATGGCATTCTTAGGAGCTATATCATTGAATCTCTTTCAACAGCACCCAAAGAGTGAGAGCTTGACCAAAATGACAAAACACCTGTGATTCAAACATCATCATGAAGTTAAAGAGAAAGTAGAGATGGCTATAACATGTGAAGCAAAATAGGGAACAGAAACACAGCTCAGAAAGCAAGAGACAACACAGGGCAACATAGGCCACAGCAAGGGATCCTTCTCACAAATTCAGGTCCACAAAAAACTCAGGTCTTAAGACTAAAGCGAACTTCTTGGGACCTCAAAGGGGACCTGGGTTGCCTTCCACAAGGAAAAAGCTTTGCTTTGCGTGCTTTGCGTGTGTGTGAGGGAGAGAGAGAGAGAGAGAGAGAGAGAGAGAGAGTGTGGAAGACATATCGATCGTCGCGCTCAGAGAGGAGCGATCCATTAGGAAGGATCCAAGAGGTGCTGAGGTCTCTAGAGATGGCGACTGCGAAATTGATTATTTTGGTGGGGGCTGGGTGGGTTGGTTCGATATGGCTGGGAAGCGGAAATGGTCGGTTTTTGGATACTTTCTGGGATCTCTCCAATGTCTTCAGGAAGCATATGAGAGAAGGTGAGGATGGAGGTGGTGGTGGAAGAGGAGGAGGAGGGATAGGGAGTTCTTCTGGGGCTGCTCTTGCGGCTCAAGTTCGGCGCTTGTCGCAGGAATTGAGGGAATTTGGAGCGTCTTCGCGTGCTCTTACAGTTGTGAACAGCGGGAGCGGGGACGCGTCGACGAGGGGTGCTCTCATAACTCTGGTACTGCCAGCTGCAGTTGTCGGAGTTGCTGGTTATGGGTTTTTCTGGTGGAAGGGGTGGGGTTGGGGGGACGTGATGTACGTAACGCGGAAGAACATGACTTCTGCTGTGACAAGTATGAACAAGCAATTGGAACATGTTTCGGGAGCCCTGTCCACTACCAAGAAGCATCTCACGCAACGGCTTGATGCCATGACCAGGACGCTGGACGAGAATACAGAGTTGCAAGGATCGATCAAGGATGCGGTCTCTCAAGTGCGAGGTGAAGTGGAGAGGAGTGTGTTGGAGATCGAGAATGTGCAACGTCTTGTTGAAGGTTTGGAGGTTAAGATTGACGAAGTGCAAGATAAGCAGAACTTCGCCAACCAAGGTATAATCGCTCTGGTTCGTTGTGTCGAATCGCTCAGGAACAAATCGGACGACCGTGCCCCCGAGCTGCTCCAGGGTTTCCACAAATGGTCACTAAAAGCTGGCCAAATAGAGCGTTCCTCATCGTCTCCAGCAGTTGGTGCATCTCCAGGTTTTAAAGAACTGCAATACTCACGGGATCCCGTACTCAGAACGCCTTCAACGTCCAGCTCTACCCCTGAGGTCACACCTTCTACAAACAGTGGGGAAAGAGTGGGCCGCATTGGAATGGGCAACAAGATTGTTATTGCAAGCAACACTCCACGAACGAAGATGCAAACCAAATTTTCAACAGGTTTTCAATCTCTAGGAAATTTGTAAGCTTCTTAGCCTTCTTCCCAATGCACAAGAAGCTTGCTTCAATCGTCTTTGACAGCAAAGGGTGCAAGATTTAGGCTAGGGTTAGGTTTAGATGGCCAGTTTTTGTTTCTTTGAGAGAAAAAGTGGGCTTTATTTAGCTCTAAACTGTGAGAAAAGGAAGCTGTGAAGTCAAGAGATCCATGTCCTTGGTCGGACTCTGGATGTACATTTTTGCAGGTTAGAATTGGGGGTGTAGGTTTTACACCATGCAGATCTGATGTGGGCCTAGTGCTCTATTGCAGATCCATTTTGCATTTTATGAAAAAAATCAAAAGTCTGCAAGAAGTGCTGTGGCACATTTGGGGCCTTGTGTTTATGTGTGACCAAGATTCTGTGTACTTCATAATGAAACAGAAAAGGCTGTATTAGGAACATCCAGATATGTGGAACATTCCTCCAGTGCTGCAATTCTTGTGCTAGATCTTGATGCCCTCCCAACTGTTAAATCTGTTTTGATTTGCAAGGTTATGCAATTCTTGTTTGAGATCTCTGGGCACTCCCAACCGGTGGAAGCCCTGGTCAGCATTCATTTCCAGGGTGCTGCAATCCTTGTGCTAGATCTCGATGCCCTCCTAGTTGTTGAAATCCCTGATCTGCTTTGATTTGCAAGCTCCCACAATTCTTTTGCTAAATCCTAGTACACTGCCATCTGGTGTAATCCCCCATTTGCATTGATTTTCACTGTTTCATCTGTCTAATATGAAGAAATGTTTCATGCTGTGCTTTAGTAGATCCAGCACCTGATAACTATTTGTGTAGCTGCTTTAGCTGAAAGTAGTTTCACCCTTTAGGGTTTTTCATAGCAGCAATAGGTTCTCATTACTAGGCACTTGACATAAGCCTCTGACTAAGCTTTCTCTCTCTGCAAGGGATACCGACCACCTATATTTCATCATTTTACTTGGCATTGAGGCATTTCAGAGAAACATCCATCCATACTTCAGGGTATCTGTATGTTCTCTCTGTTCTCTCCATCCTGTCAATTCCAGCAAAACCAAAACTAACACAAAGAGAATTGAGTGCGCAGCCACTTCCACATACCGATGGCACACATGCCTTTTGTGAGTTCTGCAACTGGAAAAATTGCGCTGCATTCTCTACCTACCCTGCTGTGTTTGGCATAATGATTGCAAGATGATCAAATAACACAATTTTGAAACTTTTGCATCTTCTTATCACATTTACATGGTTGTCACAACAGCTGAGCTCAGTTTGATGTTCCTGGGGGCCAGATTGTGTAGTGAGAAACTAAAACGTCTAGGGTGATTCAAATCTGTTGATTTGTATAAGCAACATAGACTTGCACAATTTCTAGTACAAGGAAAGTTCTAGTCAACCAAACGAGGTTGTTCTTGGTAAGTGAACAACTGTGCAGCCGATGGTTCAAAGCTCTGTTCTGCAGAAAAACCTCCATTCTGAGTGCAGTATGTTGAGACCACATTTATGGAGCATGAAACCTCATTTGCAACTGAATTCCTCCCACTGAATGAAACCTTGACAGCTTCCTCCTGCTTATTTTGTTGGGAACCCCATATTGTCCTCTGCATTGCAGAAGGCAGTGTTTCACTTGCTGCTAAGAATCTGGCATCTGTTGGTGAAAATCTGTTGTCCGTGGACAACAAAAGTGGAGTCAATGACACAAAGGCTTGATCGGCAGTTGATAAGTGGCAATCTCTGGTTCTCTTCTGCTTTTGAATCCTTGTGTCCTCACCCTCCAACTTTTTGATGCTTCCTTTACCAATAACTGCAATTTGAACATTCTTATCACTCTTACTGCTGCTTGCACTGGACTGTACAGCACCTTTGTCACATCTCGCAAGATCTCTGTCAGTCTGCATCTTCAATTTTGTGGCCTCATGGCTGACTTTCCTATGAGCTTCAAGCTTTCTGACTTTGGTGGCATTTAGGTGCTGTATCCCAGCATGACTGCTCTCCCCTTGTCGTAACACATCCCCAGACGTGTGTTTATGTTGATCAGAGGAGTTTTCTATCATCCTGAAACCACCAGGATTAGCTGCCCCTGAAGTGGCATGAGAGGATCCAATTGGCTTAGCACTGTTTTGTATTGCTCGTAACTCAGACATACTCATTGGCCTCTGAGTGCGAAGATAAGCATGTGAACCTGGCTGCCCAGCAAGATGTCCTTGGTTTGGTGGAGTACCTTGGAGCCAAAGTAGAGGTGTTAAGCTAACAATTGTCTCTGGTTGTTGAGAGTTCAACAATTGTGTTTCTGAAGAGGCCATGACCAAGCTTGCACCTTGGTCAGTTTTTGGAAGCTTATGGGAAACCATAAGAATCTCTTTCCCTTCTCCCATTGCCATGTATTCTGTGCCTGGTAAGTTTGAAAGACGACTTTGTTCTTCACCTGAGGAGCTGGTATGAGTGGCAGTTGAAGAAGATGGAGCAATCTCCTCTCCTTTGTCTTCTTCATCCTCTCCTCCTGAAAGAGAGAGAGATGTAACTATTGCACAGTCCTTTTGGCCTTCCTTTAGCTGCCTTTGTTTCCTCTCCAACTTTCCAAGGTCCTGCTCAATGCGTGCAAGCTCAGCTGCCTCTCTTCTTCTTTGTCTCTCCAGTTCAGCGATCCTATGAACTCTTCCTTCTTTTGCTTCCTTCAGTTTTACTGACTGAACTGTTATTGCTGCAAGCATATTGGTCCTTTTTGCTTTTGCTTTGACATGTTGCGTGTGTGATCTGTCTGCTCACCAACCAGATACCGCTGAATCAGAAAATGGAAAGGTTTGCAGAAGAGCAGATTGTGATAGTTATTGTTGTGATTATTTCCAAGAGAGAGAGAATGGGAGAGAATATGATGTCATGTACACACCACTGCTTTCATTCAGACACAAGTGTCTCATTCTATGCAGTAAAAATGTTGTAAGAAAACAAACAGAGAAAGTGATTGATACTTACGCTGAATATTCTCAAGAGTTGCCATCTTTCTTGTCCCCCTTGGTGACTTGCTGTGCACTTTGGCGATGTGTGCTCGAAGCTTGTACTCCTGGCAATAATGTTTGTCACAGTTTGCATAAGGACATTCATTGTAGTCGCCAGTGTGTGTCTTTGTATGTGAACGTAGGTTGAAGTCAAGTGAGAAGGCCTGCCATTTTCCATTCCAGAATCAATCAACAAGAGGAGACAGGATTTGGAGCTCTTAGTGGTGTCACTCTTTCTATAGTACCCATTGTGTGGTGTTGTTCTTTCTAGAGTGTTTCCATGTGTGGCCACAAAGAGAGTGCTATCAGCTAGAGGCTTTCTGAACACAAGCAAGACAGAAACATGCAACTGACTGCAAGATTGCCTTCAGCTGAAATAGAAGCCACTGTAGTGTTAGCTTCCATTAGTAAGTGGGCAGTGCAGATACCTTGCCACAGCCTTCAAAGAGACAGAGAAATGGCTTCTCTCCAGTGTGGATCAAAAAATGACGCTTCAGCTTTGACCTCTCCGAAAAGCTCTGCCATCCCCAGTTGGTGCATCAGTAAGATCTCCAAATACCAACCTCTTTGTCATTGCAAGTCTCATGGTTTAGACCTTCAAACTTCTGTGCAGGGACATGAAGGCAGGAGAGGTAGAGAGAGTACCAAAGTGCTGATGAATTAGTTACTGGCAAATAACAGCATGATGGACAGAGAATGTGCTTAGAATCATCTAGCTTGATTCTGAAAACAAGAACAGAAGCATGAGAGAGAGAGAGAGCACTTTGTTGCAGCCCTCATAATGGCAAGCATAGGCACGATCTCCATGCACACGGGCATGAGCATATAATGCAGGTTCTTCTTTGAATTTTCTCTTGCATCCTTCCACATTACAGACAAATAGTGGACCTGCAGACAGATTGCAGCCAGAAGTAAGAATACGCAGTGAGCACTTCTGATCAAAGATTAGCTATGGCTACCAGTGATGGTAAATGGGGCAGCAGCCTGCACAATTGAAAGTGTCAGCCCTATGAAGTAACATACTTCTGCGGGAGGGAGGAGAGGTGCCACTTCCATTCTTGCATAGTCGCTTTGAGCTTTGAGATCCCAGACCTTCTGTTGCAATCATCTGCCTTTTCAGTGAGCTGAGTGGAACTTGTTTCTCCCCCTCTTCTTCTTTCTCAGATAGCTCCTCAACATAGACATGTTTTCTAGGTCTGCCTCGCTTCTTTGTGGGTACTGTCTTACAGAGGACCTCTTCAGTGCTTAGCTCATCATCTATACATCACATATAATGGAGCAAAAAAACTACAGCAATTTCAGTACAACTTATATAAGAATCTGCATATTGAATTTTCTGTCATGTTTCCAGAAGCAAATGGGAAGCTTCAGAACACAAAGTGGGTGCCAAGGAGCAGCATCCCAGTTTCTGCATGAAGAAGACAACAGAGAAAAATCCATTGCACAAGGGAAGAATCAACTTCAAACTCAATGGTACTTAATACATCTCAGCTAGTGATCTGCATTTTCTAGAAAACAAGTCAGGAAAGATGGGCAGTGACAACAAACCTTCGATTGGTTGCGAGGTGTTTCCACACATACTGGCAATGGTCCTTACACGGATGCATTTTGGTACACTGTCATCTGATTCATCACCTGTAAACCCAGGCCTTTGTTATCAATCAATGACTGTGCAGTTCAGTCAACAAATTTTTCAGCAATTCTCTCAGCAGTCCTCTCAAACAAGCTTCAAATCATCATGATGCTCTTCAAGTATCATTACCAGGAAAGCGTCGTTTGATTCCACGATTCAAGCGCACAGCTCTGGGTTCTTCAAGTTTGGGAGTAATCGTGGAATCTGGGAGGCTCATCTTCTGCACATTTGGTCTTAAAGGATGCTTCACCAGTTTCTTTGATTTGAATCTCGAGAAATCCTGTCCAGCTTCAATCTTAGGAGGAGCTTGACAACCCTTGAAGCTCTTCTTTCCTGGTTCATGATCCCCTGGACATCTGCTAGAGGTTCTAATGCCAGTTTTTTTCTCTGCTGCCACTTCTCTATACTTCTTGTCTGAGAGTTTGGGGATCAGTTTGCTGTCTTCTTCACCTCTCTGGCAAGCTCCTTCAACAACCATTGTGCCAGAGCCTCCATCCTCACCTCCTTGCTCATTCCTGTTCTCTGCACCGTCTTCCACAACAATGTGGCGTACAGTTCTCTTCTTAACCCCAGCTCTCGTTCTTGTCAAACTGGTTGACTGGGTGAGGATCGACTCTCTCTGCTTTTGCACAAGTCCTGCATCATCCTCAGACTGCTCATTCCCTGAACTACATTGTGGCAAATTATCTCTCTCTTTCCCATCATTGTTTGCACCTTCCTTGACCTCGAGGTCTGCGTTGTACTTCCCACTTTTAAGCCTTGACCTCGTTCCGACATTGCCAACATCCTCCCTTTCGGAACTCCTTTCTAGCCCCTGCTCCTGGCTCCCTTCTCCCGGCGACCCACTACCGTTATCAAATTCGTCTTCAATGGAGTTCTGGGCTACTTCCAGGAGAGATTTATCTCTCCTCAACCTTGCTGTGTCCATACCTGGCAAGCTCCTAGGCCAGAAGCCTTTGAAACGGGACCGCAGGTGCGGCTCTCTATCTCTCTCTGTGTCTTCTGTTTCTGGTTGCAGCTTCTCTGTAAGTCTCCAGTCTTCGCCTCCTCCTCTTGGTTCTCTTTTCCTTGTGGTTCTACCTTTTCTTCTTCGTCTCAACCAGCTAGAGCTCTAGATCTTACACTTAGTGGCTTCTCCGCGAGATCACTATCCTCTCTCTCTCTCTCTCTCTCTCTCTCTCTCTCTCTCTCTCTCTCTCTCTCTCTCTCAAAACACTTCTTTACACCACCTCTATACTATCGATCGCCAAACTGTTCTTAGATCGCCCTTTTTCTGACAGCAAGCATTTGATCAGGAGCTCGTCAGCTTGACAAGAGCTTAGATTTCACCACGAAAACATAGACGCGAATACACACAATGCTAAAAGCATACAGAGCTCGAGACACACAAACGCTGGTCATGGAAGCCACCAACTAAAGATTGTCAGTACCTGTCGAACTCTAGGAAGAACTCATCACCGCACCCTGACCAACAACCCGCTTTGCAAAACACCCATAAAATCTTCTTCCATCAGGTAGAAAGCTGTCTTCGATTAGACTACCATCGAGCAACATGTGTGCCTGGCAGCAGCAGCTGGTCGTAGCAGATCTGTTCCCACTTTCTGACCACGATGGCACTCGACTAGGTCTCCTCATTGGGATTAGAAAACCAAACCTCACCTCGCCGTCTCAGACTTCTGAAACTAAATCCGGATCATTATGAGCTTTTTCATGCACCGAAGCTGTTGTTGTTGTTGCTGCTGCTGCACAGAAAAAGTCGCGAAAAAGTCTATCTCTTGCGCAGAAGTTCGAAGCCGTGGCTGCTTACAAACTGAAGGCAAAATCTAAATTAAGACAAGCAGAAGAAGTGCGCCCCGGTAGCGGAGGAAGACAATAAGAAAGTGGCACGCAGGGTATGGCGAGGTACTTGGGAAAGCACCCACACTTTGTCGCAATACTTTAGGTCACCTACCCCACGACCTTTTCACCACCTTTTTTGGTTGCGAAAAGACTGAAAAGTTCTTCGGATTATTGGCAGGATTGGTTTTGGAATAATGTTTCTCGTCTTGACTCGCAGAGTGATGTGTTGCTAGAACGATGGACGTAAGTAACTCGGAGAGAGCTGAAACTAAATCAAGGACCTAGAAAGAGCGTAAAACGAAGAAAAAAAACACACGCGAACACACAAAACAAAATGGCAGTTCCCGACCGCCGAGGTGCAGAGGTCTGAGGACAGAGGTGTGCAGCGACCTCATAATTGCGGATCAAAGTACTGGGAGTGGGTTTTTATGTGAAACGTGCAACTTTTGCGTATCGTGTTGTCTCATCAGGAGTCGCTTGTCTATCTTCGCCACTTGAAGTGAGATATTGGAGCATTTGTATCTGTTTCTGAACCATTTCTCTTCGAGCCTCTCTGTACTTATGAGAGTGGGAAGCTCCCTTTTGATACTAATGTCTTGTGAAACTGGAGCTCTAGAGGTGAGGACATTGTTCCACGATCCAGGATTTCTTGGAGCTTTGAGATTTGGAGAGTGCTCCAATTTTACTATGCCTGAAAAGTACTTGAAACTTCATCACATTTCTCTTTTCATTTCTGGAAAGATTTATTAGTGCTAGGTTGTTTTGTAACACTCAGATTTTATGTGACAACCACTGATCGTGGAAAGAGAGGGCAAGCAAAATGCAAACATTTCCAGAAAAAATTGCTGAAACAGGAAGTGCTGGACATCCATTTGTAACATTTGACATGGCTCTCTGGATGCACCTCCCTCTTGTGAAGTCTCAGTTTTGTTTTTCTCTCTCTTTAGTTACTTCTTGTTTGTGTTTTCAGAACTTGCTCTCTTGAATTTGTCAGGTGCTGTCTTTGAGTCTATTGATAAATCACCTTGTACTTTGTATGTCATATGAGGAAGGTTTGGCTTGTCTGGATTGAAGCAAATGCTTGTTGTTCATCATTTGTCTTTGAGGAGCTGAGCATGTAAAGGAATCCAGTCAAAGCAGTTTCTCTTTGCTCTGATTGTTGTTCATCATTTGTCTGTGAGGATTTGAGCATGTCTAGGAGTCCAAGTCAAGCAATTTCTCTTTGCCATTGAACTTGTCAGCTACTGCTGTCCCTGAGTGTTTGGTTTTTTGGCAATCTGAAAGAGAAAACTTTGGCAGGAGTTCAGAATGGTGGCATCAGAGAGTTCTTAGAAGGAATGTGATCTGCTCAGTTTGGATTTCTGGTTGTATATGAATACAAGGAAAGGAAAAAGGAGCAGAAGAGTAGGAGAGGCAGTCTGACTACTAGACAATCCCCAACTTGGGTGGAAGCACAGATGCATGCAAGGTCAGCACTAAGGACTCCACAACCATACAGCTTCTTATGCAAGATACATGAAGGCTTGACAGAATCTTTCCTACAAAGCCAACAAGAAATCATTAGTCCTGACAGAAAACATTTGTTGAATTGCTCATTGCACATTCTAGTTTTACAGGCAGTTGTTTTAAATTCAATCTCTTTGTGTGAAATAGCTTTGTTGGCATGTACACAAACATCAAAACATGGAGACTGCTTGGATAGTGTTCAACAACGATGCTGGTGCACTCCCAATACACCATCTGACCATGGAGGCTGCTTGGGTAATGTTCAACAAGATCCTGGTGCTTTTCCATACACAGCTCCCACTACAGCATCTGAGCCTCATATGTAAGGTTTGTGATCAAACAATCTGTCTACATCTCAAGATATTCACAACTGTCTGCAGCAATTCTGGTGGCCTCGAAGATGCAGCTCCCAATTACACCATCTGAGCCCTCGTAGTCCCCAGTCTTGCTGAAAAAGTTTGATCACAGTACCTTCAACACCACACTTCCAAAGATCACCATGAGATCTGGACCTGCATCTAAACCACAACATTGCCTTATGAAATTTTCCAGGGTCTAGTAGACAACGTAGACAACATAGACATCTTGGTATTCCAATTCATAACCATGGAGGTCCCTTCATTCTATTTGCAATGCCCAATATCAGTCCTCACAGTTTATGACCATCATACAGAGCATCCCCTGAACCCTGTCCTCAAACAAAAATTGCGCATGTTAAGGACATCTCACAGATTCCACTGACAACAGAATCCTGTTACAAATCCCCAATTATGGACAATTCCACTCCATACTCATCACCTTCCTCATCCACTCTCTGCAGCTGTAACAAATCAACTCTTCTTTGCCTTGTTTGAATTGTTCAATGACAACAGACAGGAACAGGCAGCAAGGTTTGCATGTCTTCAGATAAACAATGTTGCTGAGTTGGTGCTGCTGTTGCTGCTGCTGAGAGTATGAAGTATGAATGTCAGCTGCATGTCAGTTCTACAGCAATTGAAAGAGAATGTAGGTACACACATTTGCATACCAACAGAAATGAGAGAGCTGTCTCCATTAACTTGTTGGAACTCCACTTGCTACTGTTCCAACAACTCAACCAAATTTATTTACCATTAGAAGTAACAATAATTGAAGAACTGAACTGATTGATGCAAGATGCTTGCAGTGTTGCTTCACAATCTAGAAAGCTTTTCAGCTAAAATTAAGTGGAGAACACTGAAAAACAATCAAAAAAACCCCCTTAAAAGTGAGGATGCTGTACATACATGTGTGCATGTGTAATAGAAGTATGTGAAGCAAGCATAGAAACACAATGTCCAGAAGCAAGAGATAATCTCAACAACATAACTTGACAGAGCTGTTGGATATCCGTGGTGAATGGAGAGAAGGCACATCTGATAACTGGATGAGAACAGACTCAGACACAGTGGAAGCAGATGAAAATATCTTGAGCACACATTTGCAAACCAAGTATTAGAACCCCCCTTCAAATGCCCTCTTCCAACAGCATCTCCCTTTCAATTGGAGATAACTCATTTGAAATAATATACCTCAAACTTGTATTGAAGTAGTTATAGCACCAAAGCCTCAAATGTACTTTTAACCATTACCAAGGGGGTGGGAGATTGTAAAATGAAACCCTAGCACCCTTCAGCAGGCAGGGGGATGCATCTTGCTCCAACAATTCTACATACTTTCCCCCTCAAGAAAACCATTTCATAAACAAAAGACCTACGTCTATGTAAACAGCCAGAACATCCAATCATCCAAATCATGGAGGTCCGCAAGGCCTTCAATGCATTAATCTGACTCTTTAATGGCCACAGGACAATCACAACCTCAAATATCCATGTACTTATCCTTGATGCAAGTTCAACATGCAGAAATGTACCTCTAAAATAACCCTCCATTAGTTCATTTCAAGAGAAGGTGTTCCTTAGCTCTGCTTTGATTAGACTTGACCCCCCCTCTAAACTGTTCCTGAGTAGACTGCAGAACAATCACAATGTCAAGAACAACTCCACTTCTGAAGTCATGTCTCACAGCAAATCCAAAGTGTGTTGATGGCATCTCCTGACATCTAGTTCAGAAAAGCTCAATTGCAAAGTATCATCAGCCAGCCAAAACCAAGGTGTGGTGTGGCACCTAATAGGCTGCCAATACATTTACTCTCCACCTCAACAACCTTCCCTGTACCACAGCGCAGGTCAATCGACACCAGTTACAAGCCCCTTCTGTTCATATTTGAAGACATCAGTACAAGAAAACACTTGCACCAGCAGCATGCTTAGAGCTGTCTGAAGGAACTTTTACTTTACTTGTCTCCTCAATTTGCTAGTAACTTTCTAAGCAACCCCTCCAAGTACAAAGCCTGAAACTAAACTCTCTGCAGTTGATTAACACAAAAACATGACCAAGCTGAGATCATCCAAGGAGGTAAAGGACTATGTCAGAATGAAAACACAAATCTCAAACTCATCAAATTTAAGACTCCGTCATATACTCTACATCATATTTTCACAATTCCTGAGGCCATTCATCTCTGCTGATACACAGGTGGCCCATTGAATCCAGAGGACATTGGTGGCCTGCTTGGCCCATTGGAATAGTGATGCTGTGATGTGGTGCTGCTATTAGTGTATTGAGGCTGCATGGTGCTGCTGGAGTATTGCTGTTGCGGTGCAGGGCCATTGCTGTTGGGATAATACTGTGGTGCTGGGCCATTGCTGGCTGGAGGTTGTGCACCTGGAGGCCTGTACGTGGGTGGTCCACCACTAACAGGTCCATAACCTGCACTCCAAAGATGAAGAACTTAGCTTGTAACATTGCATGATGCAATGAGTCAATTGCTAGATCTTTATATACCATGTCATTTTGACCATTTTAGAGACCACAATTCCAAAGAACACACAACAGGAGATATGATAGCCAACCACCCCAACAGCTGGTGATCTATTGGTGGATGCAATGGGTGAAAGAAGAAGAGGGTCACCTAAATCCCTAAATGGCTGCAGGACTGTGCAACACATTGATGGCTTTGACAAAGAATATGTTCAGCTCTTAGCTCTGGCATTTCAAAAACTTTGAACCTTTCTCAAACACTGCAATTGGATTTTTGTGTGTAAATCCAATTCTTAGTGTCTCTGAAAGTCTGTGTACCTGAAGCAGAAGGTGCAGATGGCGGTTGCAGAACAGGAGGACGTATGGTTGGCAGAATTGGAGGTCGTTGGAGCAACCCAGGGGCAGGCAGAGGCTTGTATTGGCCAGACTGCAAGGTTGTCAAATGTTGATGAAATGGACCGCCTATTTGTTGTTGAGCAAATGCTGCTGCCGTTTGACCCAAGTGCTCCTTCACCTTCTGATCAATCAAGCTTTGTGTCTGTTGCTCCTCAAACTGCTGGTAATACTGGCGCACATTTGCCTGCTTAGACATAAGGTCAGGCAGTACATTCTGGATGAATAAATTTACAAACTTCTTGCAATTCAAACAAGCTGGCTTTCCTGACCATTAAGAAAGTGCACGATCCAGATATGGAGCATCTAGACCTTAAACCACAACAACTAGTAGAGGTAACTAGTAGAGGTTTCACACACCTTGTGCTTATATCCTGCACAGTGCTGTTTCCTAACAGAAGGCTGAATCCACCCACGTCAGAAGAGGACCCAAGTCAATTCCATTAGCGTTCATTACACAGCAAACATATGTTAAACCTAATTTCACCTTGGAAAAAAAATACCCCCATAAAAACACAAATGATTCACCAACTCCCCTCCTCCGGCAACAAAAGAAATACAACGGATGCAGCACACATGTAATCCGGAAAAGCCAAACGACAAGCATCAGTTGTGTTCAACTCACAGAATCGTGCGTCAGGTGCGTATCGCAGTAATCACAATAATATCTGCAAACAAAAAACCAACCCCAATCAAAAAAAGAAAGAAAAACAAAAAACCCCATTTTCAGAAAACCCTAAAATGGGCAAGAGGAAAAGAAAAAGGGCAGAAATGAAACCGTAGAAAACATGAGAGAGACATGGAGAGAGAGAGAGAGAGAGAGAACCACTTCTCCTTGACAAAAACTTACCGGATCCTCTGTAGTCCACAAACTTGCGCTGGAAGAAGAAACATGAAAACAGGAACAAATTACAATCAGCACGAGGGACTTGGCAAAGAAAAATACATACCTAGGCATGTTGACAACAGGCGGCTACTGAATGAAGCGATCGAAGCATCAGTGTTTGCGCGAGGAGAAAA
>Ga0209208_10003826_pt1 | contig 21511 bp, 17 predicted proteins | sample S1TSphfallax_3_FD_187694 | JGI IMG/M metagenome (GOLD analysis project Ga0209208, IMG submission 187694) | Host-associated microbial communities from peat moss isolated from Minnesota, USA - S1T2_Fd - Sphagnum fallax MG (SPAdes) (version 2) | ecosystem: Host-associated > Plants > Peat moss >...
TGCTAATTGAAAGCAGCTTTGGAAATCCGAAGCCGAAGGTGCAGCTACTTGCTCGAAATGTTCCCTTCTGGAAATGTTCCGTTACCCTTACACTTTTGGGGGCCAAGCTGTTTCTTGCATGTTTTTAAGGCAACACTCCCTTTCAAAGAAGAAATGATTGTGGGGGTATTTTCCCTTGTTTCCTCTCTTTCTCTCCCTCTCATTCTCTGTAGAGATAGATTATGGCAGAAAGGAGTCATGATGCGGCTTTGTTGGAAGGGGAGATAATGACATCATCTCTTGTTGTTGTTGCTGCTGCTGCATCAACACCTGCGTTGCTCGAGGTGGGCTTTGGATGTTAGGATGGATGTCCTTACTTGAAGGAGGCACGTTGGACCTTGGGTTCTTGCAAATTTGTTGACACTGTAAAGCACATAGGTCCGCATCAAGGAATCGATCAGGGAGCTAGCACCGAGGGTGCAGTCAGGGTGTGAGCTAGGTGTGGAAGAAGGGTTTCTCATGTGAAGGCAACTCTTATTATTTCTCCTGAGACTCCTGCTGAGATACAACTAGCAACTATTTCATGAGATTGTGTTGGAATACTCTACTTACTGTGGTAATGATTTGTTGTTATACAGCTATTGAGGCTGCTGAACGCACAAGAGAAAGACCACTCCTTGAAGATGTTAGCTGGCAAAGTGCACAGAAAAGATCCCGGAAGCAGTGCCAAGTAAAAAATCCAAACTGCAGTTTAGAGAGAGGGACTAGCATACTTTCAGGAACTGTGGAAGGCTTGGATTGTGATATATGTTGTTCAGAGCTAGGGTTTTGCCGTGAATGTAAGTGTATTCTTTGTTGCCAAGTCATCAGCCCAGATCCTGATGTGAGCACCTTCTTCCGATGTATGCATAGACCTTCAGGATCAGGCGTATGTGGGCATGCAGCTCATCTTGAGTGTGTTCTTAAGTCTGAGATGGCTGGGGTTGTGAAGCATAATGGACTGGATATGGAATACCTATGTCGACGCTGTGACAGCAAAATGGATTTGAGAGACCTTATCACTTGCCTTGTTAAGGTCATGGGTAAGACAACAGTAAGGCAAAAGGTTGAGAAAAGCCTACAGCTTGCCCTGCAGATAATGCAAGACACCCAAAATGGGGGATTTGGGGGAAGGATTTTGGAATACTTGGTTGGAATAACCCTTAAAAAGGTGAGTGTAGATGATTACAAACTTTCCTTGTGATCAACGTGACCTTCATTCTTTGCTATCTCACGGTATAGATACCCATTCCACCTTATTGTGTCTCATCATTTCTCTATGGAGGTCTCCCTTGTTTGGGATAGCCAGAGTCCTACAAAAAGCCTCTCAAACAAGAATTTTCTTTCAATAAGGTAGTTGGTGGTGCTTATGTGCTTTTTGTTGCTACTGGGGTTGTTTTTGGCTGTGTGTATCACCTACTATTTTAGTCTTCACTCTTTTATGGAATCTGTGATTTGGGAATACTCTTTTGGGAGACCAATGCTGATATTGTTTCATCTCAACTGTGGAATTAATTGTTTCATAGGAAAACATAGGAGCAAGGATTGAAAGCAACTATAACATTGATTGAGTTAATTGTTCTTTACGGGCTGTATGGCATTAAAGATTTTGATCATTGTTCATGATCAACATTTTTACGAGCCAATTGGCATTAAAGAACTTGCAACTATCTTTGCTTTGAAAATTTGATGGTTCTTGCATTTTGTTTTCCTCCTTCCTTGTTTGCATTTTCTTGTGTTTTATTACTATAACATTGATTGAGTTAATTATTCTTTACGGGCTGTATGGCATTAAAGATTTTGATCACTGTTCATGATCAACATCTTTACGAGTCAATTGGCATTAAAGAACTTGCAACTATCTTTGCTTTGAAAATTTGATGGTTCTTGCATTTTGTTTTCCTCCTTCCTTGTTTGCATTTTCTTGTGTTTTATTACTATAACATTGATTGAGTTAATTATTCTTTACGGGCTGTATGGCATTAAAGATTTTGATCACTGTTCATGATCAACATCTTTACGAGTCAATTGGCATTAAAGAACTTGCAACTATCTTTGCTCTGAAAATTTGATGGTTCTTGCATTTTGTTTTCCTCCTTCCTTGTGTGGTTCTTAAATGCACGTGCAGAAATTGGCATTTCAGTCTGCTCTACTTGAAAATAACCATAATCTTTCAAAGCAGGTGGGACCATTGTGCCCATTTATGTTCCAATCTAATTTGAACTTCATCTCTCTCATTTACAAGAGATTTACAGGCATATGGTCTCTTAGGGCTATTCACTAAGGTGGCTATACAAACAGGGTGTCAGTGATTTTACTAAAACTAATTATTGTGTTGTGCAGGCCTCTCTCCATGTTGCAAATAACGAGAGGGAGCTGCTATCTTCAACAAAACAAGACAGTGAAATACAATTGATGCCAATGGCACCATACAAAAGACTACCAATGTCCCAATCTTGGCTGGCATTTACTTTGGCCCAAGTCACAGCTTCCAATATATAGAGCTTCAGCAAGAGTTGATGAGGGCCTTGGATTATATTGTAGTTCAGTGGTTGTTGCAGCTACCATGGTAGCAATTGCGGCATTCAATACCGGAATCAGCCAGGATGTCTGGAGGGTGACTATGTTTTCTATGTTGCCTTTTCTAGCAAAACCATTTGGCTCATCATACAGTGCTCAACAATCCACAGTTCTTGGCATTTCAGCTGCCATTCCTGCCATACGATCAACTTCTTGGCCTCCAAGATTTTTAGAAATTGTTGATGCATCAATTGATGGACAGATTGAAACTAGTAAACCTTGCATGGGATTCAATAATGGAAGAAGGATGTTTTGTGCTCACAATTGGAAGGTGCAATATTGAGGCCAAAGGAACACATTGTTGAATCCAAGTTTCAATCAGGTGGAAATGTGAGAATGGTAGTTTCTGCATTCCCTCAATCCTTGCTTGTATCCTTACCTCTTACAGGCATGATGGAGCCAAGCTTTGCAGCAAGAGATAGGCCTAAGGTGTCCTCATCCGAACATCTGGGTGACATTTCCTGCTGCCTCCCTACTAGGCAGTTCCCATGTGTGTCTAAATTGGTCAATCCAAGTGTGTTTTCATCATTTGGAGGCATAATTGCATCCTTTAAAGCTAACTGTGGGACAACTCATGTACTATTAGGAGTAGCTGTTGCACCTACAGGATAAGAAAAACCAAATCTAAATAGTTGTTGTGTTGCCATGTGGCACACTATAAACGATAAGATGAAAAACCCTAACCCTAACCCTAACCCTAACACCTGTAAAGTGGGACCATGTGACACATGGCGCTTCAAGCTACCAAAATACTAGTTGCATTTGCAACTACATCGTGCGGTCTCTAGGTTGCCATATGGCATCATCCTGATAATTCAATGGGGGTTAAACCCTATAACCCTAACCCTAACCCTAATATGTGCCACGTGTACAATGACATAGCATGGTTGATCAAGCCTTAAACCCAACACGTGTCCGCACCCCAACGGCTACGACTTGGACGACCTAGATTAATCAAAGTAATTCTTAAAACTAAATATTTAATTACAAAATAAAAGTACACGTGTTCGCATACAATTGGGTTAGCTGATTAAGATGTAATGCAGTGTGAATGCAACCCTTATAGTTGCATGCAGACGCACTTACAATTGCTAGTATAGAGTATACCATGTCACAGATATCGCTACACTCTTACAGGTAAAATCATTCCAAAACAGGTTTGCGAAATCTTATAGATTTCGCAACCTTTTAGCAACATTTTGAGAATCCCAAAAAGTTTGTGTTAGATCTTATATCGAAAACCGATAGACTTTTGAGTCGATTCGCTAAGTCGTTGCGGTGATGGGTGTGTTACAAATAGTTTCTGATGCAATGTTAATCGCAAATAATGTATAGAAGTAGATATAATCGGAAAAGTTTTGCGATTGTATCAAGTTCCGGAGTTGCGAAGGACTTGCGATTGTACGGGTGCGAATGTTATGGTATTGCAAAAGTTTAAGAGTTTGCGAAGAATTATGGTTCGTAACATCGAGCTTTCAGAAACTTCTTTCTTTGTTGTTTACAATGATATTCGGATCGCAAAATAGCCCCTTGTTGTTGTAGTGTATGTAAACATCAGGTTTCATTGTTAATTAACATAATTCACTGTTATAATTTACTATAGTAAATAGGTTTATTTTTATTTTTTTAATATTCTATTTATGTTACTTTATGATATACCTTATATTATTTTAAACTACTTTAGTTATTCTAACTTATATTTTATGTTATTATAAGCTATTATAAATGATTGTACCTTAAACCATTATATGTTATTTTACCTTAAGATATCTTAATTAGTTTATTATAACCATATATGTTATTTCAAGTTATAATTTAAGTTATTCAAGGTCATTTTACTTTATGTTAAATATAATAACTTAAAATAATTTTAAATAAAATATAATAACCTAAGGTAAAATAACTTGAAATATAAAATAATAATCTAAGAAAAATAATTTAAAATACCTTATAATATAATAATTACCAATAGCCTATGATATTATAGTATAAAATATCCAACAATAATTTATAATACAATAACCATTAATAAAATAACCATCAATAACCACTAATAAAATAACCACCAATGGTTTACAATGGAATATGCACCAATAACCATTAATATAATAACATTAAAAACCACAATATCCACCAATAAAATATGCATTACTAACCATTAATATAATAGCCACCAATAGCCACTAATATAATAACATTAATAACCACCAATATCCAATAACAAAATATTCACCAATAACCATTAATATAATAAATACCAATAGCCACTAATATAATAACCATTGATAAACACCAATATCCACAATAAAATAATCACCAATAACCACTAATATAATAACCACCAATAACCATTAATATAATAGCCATTAATAAGCACCAAAATCCACCAATAAAATATCCATCAATAACCATTAATAAAACAGACACTAATAATCATTAATAGAATAACCATAATAGCCATTAATAAAATAACCATCAATAAAATAACCACTAATAAACATAAATAGAATAACCACCAATAGCCACCAATAGAATAATTATTAATGGCCATTAGTAAAATAACCACTAATAAACATAAATAAAATAACCACCAATAGCCACCAATAAAATAATTATTAATGGCCATTAGTAAAATAACCACTAATAAACATAAATAGAATAACCACCAATAGCCACCAATAGAATAATTATTAATGGCCATTAGTAAAATAACCACTAATAGGCATAAGTAGAATAACCACCAATACCCACTAAAATAATAACCACTAATAGCCATAAATAGAATAACCACTAATAGCCACCAATAGAATAACCACTAATGGCCATTAATAGAATAACCACCAATAATTATAAATAGAATAACCATTAATAGGCATTAATAACCACCAATAAAATAGGTACCAAAAACCATTAATAACCCACCAATAACTTTAATAAAAGAACAAGTAATAGCCATATATTAGAATTGCTTAATATTGCCAAAAATAATATAGGGTGAAATAATTTATAATAGACAAAAATAACTTAAGGTGAAATAACATATAATAACCTTGAATTGCCAATAATAACATAAGGTGAAATAACTTTCAATAGCCAAAAATAATTTACAATAGCTACAAGTAGCCTAAACTGAAATAATTTATAATAGCCAAAAGTAACATAGAGTAGCCAAAAAAACTTACAATAGCAAAAAATAACCTAAGGTGAAATAAGCTAAAATAGCCAAAAATAACCAAAAGTAATTGAAAATAACCATAAATTGCTATAAATAATGTAGGGTGAAATAATTTAAATTAATGAAAAATATTCATATAATAATTGAAAATAGTTTAACATAAATAATATTATTATATGAACAAAAATCTTATCCACTTATTAAGTTTTATTTTTTTTCAAAACAATGGTCATTGAAATGTTATTGAATAATGATATTCAACTTTTTTTTTGTTCAAATGATTTTAAATTTTCAAAATGAAATATATGTAATTATGTACATTATTGAATTAAAAAAAATTAAACTCGAATCATTTCATTTGAACAAAATCTCAATAAGATATGAATTTTCAAAGTTTATGTTTTTGTAATGTTTAAAATGAAATATTTGATAAATATAAATGTAATATAATGTATCACCATAACAAGTGAAGTGGTTTGATGGTAAGGGTGTTTGCTTTCATTCCAAAGGTCAAGGGATCAAACTTCATGAATGGTGTTGTGTGTGGTCAACAATGGTATGTTGACCAAATATTTTCTTATCTAATTTTTAGAATAGGTGTTTAGGTTGATTGCGTAACCTACCTCCCTAAGCTAGGTTTTTAACCTAGCCTAGGTAGTGACACGTGTCAATAAATCATAGTTTTAAAAAATCATAAAGTATCAATAATATTATATATTAAATAATTAAATTTATTTATTTTCATGTTGGTTAATTAATTAACTAGCAAATGAATGGTTTGGTAAATTCGTATTTGAATTGAGAATAATTCATTGTCCATAGTAAATTATCCATGTTTAGTAGGGGGTTAAACAATTTCACTAGGTAAAAAATGTATAAATTCACTCAAAATGTAATGAAACCCAGAATGAACTAGGACGCATTTTGTAATAGTGCATGCACACACCTAACAATCAATATCAATTTCCATTTTTCTTACTGATGTTAATATCCATTGAGATAACCACAAGTTTGACACCCACTAATGTTGTTTCTCAATTAATTTTCTTTTCGAGGTTGTTGTTCCCTTTAGCTCTTGCTTGCATCCTTGGGAGTTTAAAGGCAAAAATCAATTCTAATGCAATTTTGTGGCTTCCTAAAGGTTTTTGACTTCCATTTTTTATCCTTCTTGTTCAGTGTGTCTTTCAAATTATATTTTTTTATTGGTTATAAATTGCTTTTGGTTTTTTGTTTAGAGATGTAACATTACAAAAGATTTTGCAAAAAAATAATGTGATTGGGCAACCCAAAGGATTATTTGTGGCAAGATTGGAGCAGAATTGATAGTACATATTTTTTCAATTGCTTTATATTTGAATGTGACAAACAAACAAAACAAATCAACTATAGGTTCCCCAATTAAATAAATGAAGGTCTATTTCCAGTTTTCTCTATCATGATGAACAAGCCATAATCACCTCTACATATTTAAACCATGCACCCCAAATAGCAACCCCCAATAAATCAAAAGAGAAAATTGACAACTCAGAAATTAGGATTAATGCAAGATAAAAAAAAAATCATGTTTTAGTTATTGAAATGAGAATACCCATCTTTGGAATTGATTGTGCACCCAAGTTAAGGTCACTTACTTTCCAGGTTCATATGTTTGTTCATGGTGATGCCCGCAATTTGATTCAACATTCAAGGCATTCATAATTCTCCTTGTACAAATTGCATATAATTTGTACACTTTAGTTTATGCAATAGAAAATTTTCCCCCATATTGATAGAACTATTCTTGGATTATCAAGAGGTTGATGTTGTTAAAGAAAAGTACTTTTGAAAGCAATTTATCTTCAAATGCAAAAGAATGAAAAATTGGATATGGATGTTTCTAAATCTAAAATCACATCCACCTTCAAGTCCGGTCATTTGCCCACCCAAACATGAACTTGTTTCCATGCCACTAAAACTTTTATCAAGTCACATAATGAAAGGACAAATGAATGAGCGAGTATTTTTGAATGGTTTGAAGATGCCACATTTGTTAAATATCAACATCTTCCCAAATCACTTCTACATCCCTCATTATTTATGCATACATCTCCAAGTTTAGAACTACGAATTAGTTTAGTCATATATAAGACATCTCATTGTATGCAATATTTTTTCATGGGGATGTTCATCTTGATCTTTGTGGAGGTAACTCCATTTGTCACCATTGACAACTTGAGTGCATTGTCTTAAGAATGAAACCAAAACTTTGGAGGTGGACCATAAAGGTTGTAGCCATTTTTTTGATCCTAAGGTTCGATGGAAGGTTCATAATAAATCTTGTTTTAAAAAATCTCTATTCCTTCATTTTTAATTGTCAATTTTCAACATTGTAGCAAAGCAAGGTTTGTTCATTAGAAAATTAAACATTAAAGCTACACTTTAAATTGTCCTTTGCACCTAAAATCTTGTGAGTTCTAAATATTAATATGTCAATATGAACTTTGTACCACACCTTTTGGGTGTGGATGGTAACAATTATAACATATGTTCAATATTGTATTTATAATAAGGAAATATCAAATATGGCACCATTAGACCCTAATTTTTTTGAGTGAAAAATTGAATTATTGAAAAGCTCTCAACACGAGTTATGATGTGATGGGCTCACATTGCCAAAACTAACTTAATTGCTATAAAATATGGACATTTGAAAAATTATGATGAGAGCAAAAAGTTCAACCCTCATTTGTTTAGAACATAAATTAAGGAAGCAAATGATTTTGAAATGATAAGTTTGATATGAAGTTGAAAAGCTCATTTTGAAGGTCATAAGATAGACTTCTAATATCATCCCAACCAAACACATTTTTGAAAAGTTATGACTTTTAAACTTTTTTTAGCATCTGAAGTAAAGAAATTTGGGAAAGTGTCATCTATCTATGAAGGAAGGTAGTTTGTTTGTTTTGTACTTAAGAGATCCACCGAACCGGGATGCTTCAGATCGCACTCTTGGTGTCTTTGGACTCTCTCAACAATGAGGGGTTCATGGGCCTGATTCCATGCCATTTGGACTTGTGGTGCAAAAGTTCTTGAATATTGAATGATGTTTTCACTGAAAATAAAATTAAATCATAGCTGAAAATTTCAGAGAAATTGGAATGTGCCTTTGGTGTTGCTGGAAAGATCTTGATGAGCAGGATTTAATGGAATTTATTTGGTAAGATCTGGATTCAGAATGTGGGAGATATTGATTTTAAAGTGATTTCTGTTGTTGAAAATTCAAATAAACTCTAAAAAATTTCCTTTCATATTTGGTTGTTCAAAAAATCAATACATACATTGCAAAACAATGTTCACATGTTGAGTTTCCCTATTTTGTAATGGGTTCACACTTGGGCCGATGACACATGACACACTATTTCTTATGAAGTCTCATGGGAGGTACAAAGAATATTATAAGAAGAATAATGTCACCTATGTCATTCGTACAAGTGTGAACAATAGAATTCATTGATTGTGAAAATTTTATTTTAAAATTTAAATTAATTTTTAGTGATAAAAATTATTCAAATATCATGGTTTTAAAATTACAAAATCACTTCCAAGAAATCTCACTCATCAAAGGCTTTCCAAAAACATCAAGAGCTTGCCCTAATTTCCCTAAAATTTTAGTTTTAATTTTATTGAATTTTCTTTGAGAAAATTGTTCAATATTCAATTACTTCGGCACCTTAGGTCTAAAGCTCTAAACACTATCAAATCACCTTGATGCACCCTTATTCATTAAGGGCTTTTCAATAGTAGCAAGAGCATTGTGAGGGATGTTGTGGTGTGGGAGATCTCAACCAGACAAACAAACAAACTACCTTCCTTAATACGTACTAATGTAGCCTATGCTATTGGTTCATGTGTGAACACGTTTTTATTTTTCACTTTTTTGGAATTGAAAATCTCTAAATTCGGCAATGTGAACCCATTAAGCACTCAAATGATTTTTCTTTCCAAACCTAATTTTTGCAATTTGTTTGAATTTCCAACAACAAAATCCACTCAAAAATCAATATCTTCCACACCTTAGATTTGAAATTTGTGAAATAAACTCTATTAAATCTGACTCGCCAAGGGCTTTCCAACAACACCAAGAACGCCCCCCAAATTCCAATACAGTTTTCGGTTTCAATTTTGTTTAGTTTTCATTGAGAAAATTGTTCAATAATCAATAGCTTCCACACCGTACCTCCAAACAGTCTCAAACCAAGTTGGTGCAACCCTACTCATCAAGAGCTTTCCAAAGATACCAAGAGTATGGAATGAGGTGCCATGGTTTGGGAGATCTAAGCAAGACAAACAGAACAAACTACCACGCTCCATAAAGTTGTACCTTGTACCTTGTCATGGCTTTCCATGTAATCAAACTACATGATTTGAAAGACGGTTCTTCGGTAGTCCCTGGAGGTCAGAGCAAGAAACTGCAGTTGGAGTTCTTTTTTTGGTGGGATCACAAATCAGAGAAGGTATCTTAACATCAATTGTGTTGGAAAAATAACATGTCAATCAATGGAACCATAGCTCTAGTTGGTGTCAAATCTTGTTGCTTTCTCTTGCTTGCTATCATACCATGGTCTAACCATCAGCAGAAAATTCTTCAGGTCCTTTGCACTGGTGGGATAGTAATAGTTGGCTGGAGGACAGAAAGTCACTCAGGATGCAGATGTTTATAGAATTCCAAGTTCCATGTGTACACACACTGTTTCGATGTATGTTTCATAGTTCTTGCCTGTATTCCACCACAGTGCAGATCAGTCTAGTTGATCATCTCCACTGGTACTTGTATTGTGGAAGGATGGCGGGTGACTTGACTTGAGTAAAAGTCCACATGAGTAATTGCCACAAGAATGGCCTTACTACTAAAGGGAATCATGTGCTACATAGTGGCTGTCACTTTGGGACACCAGTTGATGCACTCTGCAACCATAACATTGGTTGGATTCGCATATGGAGAATTGAATGAATTGGAAAAATTGTTTTGCCATGTCCTTACAGTTTCATATTGGAATTGCTAGCCCTAATCTAGGCAGATGGAGATGGAGGTGAGGCTTGAAAAGCTTCCACAAGTGTTTGAGCCCGAGTCTCTATCCCTCTCAAGTACTCCACAAGAATCCGTTGTTGATATGACCCATTCTCCTGCATCAGTTAATAAACAGGATTATAACTCTTCCGAACCAAAAATAACTTCGCAATTGAGTCTCTAAACTATATGAACATCAATGAGACTTGGTGCAGGTGTGGAAGATGAAAATCCTGTGACAAAGAGCTGCAAGGATATGAATGGTGTGAGCTTACTGTTCTCATCAGAGTTCGCTCCACCCTTCTTTGAAGGGCTTTGAACAACTCTTGTGATTGCACAGGACCTCCACCAAGATCCAAACCAGTCCTCAGCACATTATCCCAGTCTTCCTCGTCAGCTGCACCAGTAGAGAGGATATAATGAGACAGGAACATATTCTGAGTTGTATTAACCCTTGCATGGACTTAATGTTTGTGTGACATTCAGATTAAATACTGTTATAGTATGTTGATTTCCTGAGTCAATTTATGCACTGTTTGGCCATTTTGTTTGCTACATGTTAAGACATTGCCTGAAACCTGCCTCTAAAAAACCTCTGAAAGAAATTACATTGAGGCTTATCAAGCTGCGTGATTGAAGTGTACAATCGCAAATACCTGAAATCACAGTCTCAAGCAATTCTTCCGCCTTGTCCACAGTCATGCCTGTATAGCAAAGTGAAATCAATTTTTTTTGTTTTGTCTATATTTCCTTTCTTTACCTTGAGCAATGAAGTTGTAAGTACATTTCACATTATAATGTTATAAGGGAACATGGCAAAAGCACACTATGCATGAGGGTTGTAGTGCTGTTCAAAACACCAAGAAGAATGCTTCATATTTGCAATGAAACTTGACAACAAAACACACACCTTTAGCAGCATAGCTGCGTTTAGAAAGCACCCCAGCAGCATAGAGTTGGAGCACTTTCTGCAGAATAGCCACAAGGCCTGGCTTATCTGCATCCTCATTTGCCTGCAATTTCAAACATAGCCTCAGATCAAATTAGGTCCTGAAAGAATGCCTAGATTGCCTGAACTTTGAACATGGATGAGAAGTCCAAAGGGCAACAAGAATCAGCATCATTGTGTGACATTTGTGGACAATAATAGAAAACATTCAACTGCTTTGGATTTGCATACCTGACGTAACTGTGCAGAGACTTCAGACAAAAAACTCTCATCCAGATAATTTCCCTTGTCACGCTTATCCACCTCCTGAATCCACCAAGTTCATAAGTTCTCAGTCCAGTCTTCAACCAGACTTACAACTAAAACTATGATGGCATGGAATACTTCATACTACTACAACTTCCTTCAAGAGAAAAAAACTTACCTTGTTGTGCACAAACCTCAAACCTTCCAGAGTGGTACATGAGCGACTGCTCTGGAAGCTCCAAACCCTACTTACCAAACCTCTTTTGTAGACAACGCATTGTGAACCCAAGCCTAAAAGTGTAAACTGGAGCTGGCTCACTGACCTTCCGCATATCAGCAAAGGCCTGAGGATTACGGGGGGGCCAAACGATTTCTTCATCAGAATCGATCAATGGAGCTATGATTGACTTCAATACATCTGTTGAGGACTCAATCTTTTCCTGCAAAATTATGTTGGATCACACATCAGAGGAAAAACAGGGATGGGTGCAGGTTGGAGGAATGAGGGAGGTTGCAATTTTCAATGAGTGCAGGAAATCATGTCTGCTCTGTAAAGACATCTATGAGATTGCAGAGAAAACTCTGCAGTGACACTTGAATGTAACCATTATGTCAGCTCCAGCCAAATCAAAACAAACATCACAAGAATGAGTCTGGTCATAACATAGTGAGTGCCAGACCATCACCTTCATCATGAATGACAGTGACTAGCTGCCATTACTCCCCACCAACTTCATCAACAGTGCATATAGCTATGTATAGACCAATCTGCTCAAAATTCCAGGCAAACAAATATAGAAGAATGGACATCCCAAGTTTCTATCACATTTCTCAAGAAACATAATGACTCAGTCATGATGTTGCTAGCAATCATGAAGTTATCAGGTCAATTTTGGTTACCTTGGTTTTTTGCACCAGAAGCTCCACAATTGCCATTATTTGGGAAGCAAGCTCCTCATAGTCCTTCTGCATTGCAACTTTGTAAAACGTACCAATCCTCAAAATAGTGAAAACTGTCTTCCCAGGGGAGAGAACTAGAATAAATTTATAATCACAGAGATCCCATAGAATCTTCTGTGACCCAAAAAAAGAACAGGATGTGCATTTCTGGATGGGATCCCCAAAGCTTTCAGACCCAGATAGCTGTAGACCAAGTGAGGGTAAAAGTGGACTACGACCAATGACAGGAAGGATAGTGAATTACCTTATCATCCAGTGATGAGCACATGTCAGCACGGGTGGCAAGACGCAACCAAAACGGAGTGTCAAAAGACAGCACATTCTCTGCCACCTCCTGCATTAACTGCAAAGAGCAAATCCATATAGACTGAAAAAACCCTCTAACCTTGTACTCAAGACAAATCAATAGGTTTCCTCACTTTACAAAAGATTGCTAAAGAAGTGCTCCAGAAAAAAGACAGCTCACCTTCAGATACACGAATCTTAAAAGATTAAATACCTAGCTATCTGAAAAGATTCATGTACCGCAGCACCCAAGGATTTGTGCTCTGATACAAAAGATTTCAGACAATATCCAAGGGAATAGTAGTGGATACAGTTTTATCATTCCCCTTACATTTTCATATTGTGTGTTTCGAAGAGTGTCAATGAGTTGATCCAATTCAACTGTGCTCTTGAATGCTTTTTCAGTTCCAGATCCATATTTTGCTGTTGTTGCTGCAACCTTCTTCCACTTTCTGACACCCCCTCACAAAACAAAAAAGATGAGGAACAACACCGTGAAAATGAAATTGTCACACTTTTGTCATGTGCATCATCGTCTCTTTTCCAACAGTTAAAAAGTCTGAACAAAAGAAGCAGATATTTTGTGCTTGTTTTGGGAGGCGGGGGGGAAAAAAAAAGCCTTTGTTGATGAAGAGCAAAACCTTGAAAAAGAGACTTCATAAGCTGGGGTGAATGTTGCATGGTAAATTGACATAGAAAAAGCTCCATAACCTTCTCTCAACCCACAAGTCTTCACCCCAAATCCCTTCCCCTGAATCAGAACACCTTAGGGCTACTACAATCTTCTTCTTTTTTTTTTAGAGCAGACAGTCTTCAGCGGCGATCCCGCTCCACTCGCCGAGGCAATTGTTCCGAAAACGATCATACAACGTACCTGATGATGTCTGGAGGGAAGCTGCAGTCTTGTAAGCTCTTCTGTGACCCTGCTTGAGAGAAACACAGCAGCAACAGCTGTAGAGCTTGACATTACGGATGTAGCTGCCATCACGATTGTGCGCACCGCACCGTCAGCTTGCCTGTTTCTCGTGTCTTCTTTCCCCTCCTCCTGCAAAACAACCGCATCCTGCTGTGCTGCAGCAGCCACAGAAACGGGAGGGGGTGGAAGAGAGGAGGAGAGGGAGGGAGAAGGAGACGATACGGGCCGGGTCACATGGACCGGTCGGAAGATGATCGACCCGTGATCTCATCCATCAATTTTGTGATGCAGGTACACTGGCGATCACCCACAAGAGGAAATAGCCAAATTTGGCTACAGGTAAGAGAGCAAAGTAGAGAATTTTAAGAAAATATTTAAGGATCCTGCTATATTTTGGCGACCCGCTGGAACCTATTGTCTAAATATGACCATTTCAGGATTTTTTTTCCCTTGAAATCTGGCGATTTTGGAGTTTTTTTTTTGTGAGCTTTTTTCTTTTTTTTTTCTTTTCTGACAAAAAATCCTTTCTACTGCCCTTTCTCAAATGCATTTGAGTTTGTATAAAAAAGACTCAACTAACCCAAAAATAAAATAAAATCCACTTTAATTTTCATACAAATACATTGTAATGTGCTTTTTACTCTGATGTTTCAAAGCTACTGGCATGGTACAATATAATAATCTAATCCAGTTCATGATATGGAATGAAATTTGCTTATAGTTTGAAAATATTGTATAGTTCATCAATAGTCCCCATGGCCATATAACTTTTTGAAAATGTGTAAAATGTAAATCACTCAACATCCTCCAAGCTCATTTAAAGATTCCATTAATAAAACAATAATTTTAGTTTTGAAAAAGCTTACGGATTGCCACATTTGAGAATATTCCCACCATTCACATTTGCACAAGCTCCATTCATCAAATAAGAAAAATGGAAAAAGAAACGACCAAGTGAATGAAGATGACATTAAAACGATTACCCTTAAACCCTAATACAACTACCTAAAAAAAAAAAAACCTAATCTAGCTACTCCAAAACATCCTGCAAAGATTTGACAACATGCTTGAGATGTTGAAACACAAAAGGGGATTATTGAAATACCATGATACGATTGGAACGTGTGCTTGAGAGAGAAGGTGAAACACGAATTGGGTTATTGGAAAGCTCGTGTTGAGCTTGAAAATATCTCTCTTAAGAATCAAGAAATCTCCATTCTCATGATTAAGAAAAAGCAAAGCAAAGTTAACACTTTGTCATTAAGTCACACGAATTTCCGGAGAAGGATAGACAAAACTAAGAACAACAGACCATGAAATGAAACCAAAGTACAAAATAAACCAAAATAAACACAAATGCAGTATGAACAATAGTGCCAGTCTCACACAAGTTCAGGTACCATCGATGATAACATGTATAATAGTGGCTTCTCTATCACAACTTCCCCACATTGAGCTTGAAAAAATAATTGGGATTGAGAATGCCCTTGATAAGTTAAGAAGTTTTTAAGAAATTATTGGGCAAAATGTCCCTGTGCAAAATATTGATTGCCAGCAAAAGGGTTGGTACAAGTAGCAAAAACAAATTCTTGAACCCTGGCTCTATGGCTCTCTAGTATTAGTATACAATCTGCAAGTGACCACAGTTTTAAATAAAGCATTTTTTAAGTGCATTCCTGCGTATCAGATTTTTGTATTTACAAAACATTAGAGGAAATAGTAGTTTGCTCACATGAACAAAGGTACATGAGAGAGAGTGTCACTGTATCAGAATGTAATCTTCAGCTCAAGTAAGGTTGGGGTCGATTGCTTCCTCATCTCGTGAAGAATGGAAGGAATAACCGTCTCGCACTTTCTCATTTGCCTCTGCTGCACGCTGGAATGTCTTCACAAGCTCCTGGAGCTCCACCTTACGTGATGTAACCTCCTCCTCTGATGGAGGACTTTTCATGCCCAGAAAGAGAAAGCCCACTCCACTTACGACAACACCCAACACTAGAAGCCAAACTGAGAATTCCACGAATGCATAAGGAGCATTTGTATCGCCTGGAATGCCATCCACATTGATTCCAAAAAGGCCAACAATGATGGACACCAAGAGTCCTCCACCTCCTATGATGGCCAAGTTGTGTTGAATACGGACACTTGTATCCTGCACAGTTAATTTCCAGATCAAGGGTTTAACATATCTATGAAATTGCAGGGAAATCTCCACAACTTCAATTTGAAGGTAACATGACAATGAGTGCAGTCATACCCCTATGAGAGTTGCTCACAAAAGTGTCAGACCATGGGCTTCATCACAAATAGCAGTGACAAGCTGCCATGACTACCCAATGACTTCATTAGCTTGTGATGATAGGTGTAGATAAGCGTATAGAAAAGATCCACCCTAAATTTCAGGCAAACCATTATATAAATTCTGCATCCTTAGTTTCTGTCACATTTCTGGAAGCAATGAGAAGACTCAGTTACTATGTTGGCAAGCAACTCAAGAGACATAACTCAAGACCAAGGGATGAGCTAGGAGAGCTAGTTCCAGAAGAAGAGGCTTGCAAATACAGGATGGCATATGCAACATAGAAACAGTCCAAGATCTTGTTGTCATCAACTGACACTCACTGTATACATTGGTGCCACATCACAGTCAACCAGCAAGACAAGGAGTAAACAAAATGAACAAGTATCACTTACCAAATACACACCCAGAGGAAGGTTTAGGCCTTTAGAGTCCAGATGAAAAAACTTGGTAAAATCAAACTTTAGCATGGTGACCATTAGACCCATCCATCTGTGTAATTGGAGAACAAGTTCTCTTAAGCACAACATACTGGATGATGGTCAATTAGAGGTGGTTAAGATCAAACACCTGAAGCACGGCCCGCACGTTACTTTGCATAACATCCTGGACAGTGAAGATACGACTACGGACAGCTTCTTGCTCGTCTAGCATATCCCGTGTGCTTTGACGCACTTGTCCCAATATTCTTTGGGGCTCTCTCCCCTTCAGATGTGTCATTAGTTCATACAAAATCTCTTCCCTTGCATGCAATGCCCATTTCACTCTTATCACCTATCTCATCCAACCATAAATTGATGGCCTTTAGCTTTGGGCTCTCCTTTGTTTCCACTCTTGACATTTGAGGAAATGCTCCGTGAGGAAATGCTTAAATACAATGTTCAATCAAAAGCACCATAAAAGGTATTGTTCTGGCTGTGTATAGCCTGCTACCATTGCATTTACATGTCCTTATGATAAAGCAAGAAGGAGAGTTACAAGCATCAATCTGCACACCCAAAACTGTCTAGACCAATCTCTGTGTGGGAGCTTTTCAATACAAAAATGATGTTAAATGCTATGACCAAGATAAAGTCATTCTGGTTCTAGAGAAGCATCTTAAACAGCCTAGTTCACAAAACCTTGGAGGGTAGTTGAAAACAGCAAAAGGGTATTGGAATTTACACTGACAGATTTCTGCCAGCAATGGATCAGGAAAACTTTCAACTCCACTGTGACAGGAACTTTTGTAGGTTGTAATCACCTGATTGGAAAGGCGGCGAATCTCTTGGTTGAGAATGATGCACAACAGCGTTAGGTCATCCTTCTCTTTACTGCAGCAAAGTAGGCATAATAAGTAATGATCTCCATCATGTTTTGTTCAAGGGCAGCTCTGATCACTAGTTATGATAATCTCAAACCAAAGAAGCTAAAAGACAGTGTAACAGCATTCAGCTACTGTTGAACACTTATTTAACCTTCTGAGCATTTTGCATCACTAACACTACTGCATCACTAAGACTACTGCAGTCATTGCCATCAATCAGTAACTTTTAATTAAAGTTTAAGGGATGTAAGTGCACCGGCTCACAAATTTCAGTTCAACCTCATCAGATGCACCAAAGTAGTGCTTCCGAAAGAGCCTGCAAAACAAAACAAAAACCCTTTTTTTTTGTAGAACTAGAACAAACATGGAACCTACTCAAATATTAGACAAAAAGCTGAAAAAGGAGACTGCAACAGTAAGCATTTAAATGAACGCAACACAGGCCTAAAAAGCACAATCTTACCAATGCATAAGATAGAGATAGAGCTGATCTTACCGATCATCCCAGCGAGCAAGTCGGTTAGCCAACTGGGCTATAACTGCATGCGCAGAGTCTGGAGCTTCAGATCCACCTGCACTGACCAGATCCTGAACATTTTTTTTCTTCTGAGCATTCACTTTGAAATCAGATTTACACAAATGATGACATGTAAAACACATCATGAATGCTTTAGAAAGTCATTAATACTACTTACTTGAACTTCCATGACCCCCAGCACATTGAGGTGGCTAACATATCCCTTTACATGCATTGATGTTACCAAAAAATTATTTGCATGCCATGCCCGCAACACAACAGGCACATCTTCTTCCTGGTGTTGTGGGTCTCCAACGGAATGACCAAGCAGCTCAAATAGCAAGCCGCCACCTACTCGTATGGGGACCTGTAACCCATCTCACCTTCAAAAATTTCAGAATTTCCCTTAACCTTAAGATCATGCAACCTGCAGTGTTAGTTAGGCATATGCCGTACTCCATGTAGACAACATGCATGATTTGTGCCAAATTCTCTTGGTCTTGCTTTCTTATACATCCATAGGCAGTTCCAACGCAGCAAAGATTCAAAACAAGTGCTTAGGTTGTGAAGACCTCATAGAAGAGGTATTTCATGCGGTCACTGATGAGACGACTTTCATCACAAAGAGCAGCACTGATGGCAGGGTGCAGCCACTGTGCATTTGCAAGCCAGGAGAGGACATATGGGTGGCGTGCATCCACATGACACCACCAGGTTGGCCCAGATCTTGACTGCAAATATGGTGTCACCAGATCGGCAACACTAAGTGTGCCATCATCCTCAGATAGTTGATCATCTGACAGCCACTCTGCATCTACCTGGAGAGTTGAGGTGAACAAAGACCAATCAATATGACTTCACCAAATGTTTGTTATGTGCATCATCCGCTCAAGGGGAAAACAAGTTTCACAGAGTGTACAGTGGGTATTTTGTATTACTGTAGGGACCTGCTATGTGATCAAGATTTCTGAACTTCTACATAAGCCCTTCCCAGGCAGTCATTTGTCTGATGATACCAAACCTTTAAAACATTGACTGCATAACATCTTGAGAGCAAATAGAGGACAGAGAGAGAGACACACACACCTGAACAGTTGCAACAAGCTCAGTCAATCTATCCCAACTTATTGGAACCCAATGAGTTCCAGCTTCTTTCTTCCTTGGATGCTGAAGGTTCCTGCCATCTGGTAAACTCCAACGACCTGAAACAAATTCATTGGTTCCTTTGAGCTCCCCTTGATTATCACCAGACTTTGATGCCAAGCTTCTCTTCTGCCCTTCCAATTCGTTATGCTGCTCATTCCCATGAGGTTGAGCTTCTAGGCTCCTCATGGCTGGTTCATCTGAACCAAGTGCCACAAGCTGTGGTAAAGATTGTGGTTCATGGACATGTAATTCAGCATCAAATTTCACTTGATTGTTGTGTCCAGTGTGTTCTCCCAACTTGCCCCCTACTTTGTGCCTCTTCTTTGCTCCAGGTATGAACTCATACGCGCAAAGCAAGCCGTCAGTCCAAAGCTCATGGAAACTGCTGAGTACAGGTTTTTTTCCTTGGCCCTTGCGCATGTCATGTGGCCAGCTATGAGAACTTTGCATTCTTCCAAAAGTAGGGGATTCCATGTTCTCTTTGCTTTCTGCAGATATTAGTTCTTCATTCCTCGAAGAGACTGCAAAAATTTGTAACACAAATCCCTGCTACTTGTGTAACCTCCAACCTGTATTATTGACCATGGTGTGAGAAATTCGCTAAAATCACTCTCAAAGTAGGAGGTTGCAATAATTCCTACAGCACTGATCCATGCTGAAAGTATGTATCAGTGCTAAACCCTAAATGAGCTTCCAAGCTCTCTCTCTCTCTGTGAGACCAAATGATCCCAACATGCTGTACACATATTCCTACCCTAAATCTGTGCTCATGTGTTTGTTGCTACTGCTTCTTCTTCGTGAAGTCTTCCTCATCTGCTCATAAATAGTGTACACACAATTTTGGTGATCAAAGGATGCAGCACCACTAGAGTCAAGGTTCACAATTCTTGAGGGAAAACAAATCTTGTCAGCAAATTATTATCCATTTTAAAGAGCATGGCGATTGCAGTTTCTCTGAGACCTTTGTTTGCGCGCAAATTTGGAAACATCGAGCTGATGAACATCTTACCAGCAGGCTGCAAGACTCCCCGGGCAAGAACACGAATCCAGCACTCGATCAGTGTCGGTGGGGAATTCAAGCATGCAAACACTATAATTGCCCTGTTTCTTGGCCGCCCGAGGAGGAACTTAACTCTGCATCATCAGGCTAGAGAGAAGACAGAGACTGCCTGCAAGTGTCTTGGCCATAGCCGCCGCGAAGAATGTGGGGCCAATTCGCCGACATCGCGCTCTATTCCCGGCTTTGCAGACATGCCTTTTTTCCAAACTCCAGTAAACTGACACGCAAAACCTGTTGTGCTCCACTCTCCTGTGAGTATAATTTGAACCCTATTTTCGTAAACTCTAAACCTTTTGGGTGTTTGTGAGTGAGCTTTAAAAGTATTTAAATGCAGCATATGGACCATAGTACCGTGGTAGGTTCAGCAGTAACCTATCAAATAATTAGTATATTTTGAAAAGGAAATTTTTAAATTCACACCTTTTTTGGTTAAATTCACACCCTTTCTTCGCGCGTCCGATTATATGCAGATTAAATTTGAGTGTGTCTAGATGAAAAGTTATTAATAAATTTGAAATATGAAACAAACAATCGCAAGATTGTTCTACAATTGCATGAAAAGAAGACACAACAAGTGTTACATACATAATAGCACATGGATTCAACAAAACATTGCTTGACAACTACATCAAAAGAAAGTGCGACATGTGTTGTTGCAAACCAATAACACTATTAACTCCCAAGAACATAAGTGTACTTCATGTGCCATGCACAACACACTTGAATGAATTCGAATTCAAATTCAAATTCAATTAAACAAAAATGAGATACAAATTGGTGCATAAGATATGGAAAATCTGCTCACGCTTACGGTATTGGAAAAATTTAAAAATTCTGAAAAAGCTTTTGAATTATGTACTAATTGTAACATAAATTAAAAAAAAACACTTTTCCATTCCTTCTTCCTTGAGAATTAATTTCAACAAATTCTAGGTTGGAACTATCATCCAAAAAAATAACTTGTGAATGTAAAGTTGCTCTCATTAAACATGCTTTGGTGAATGAAC
>Ga0209208_10003827_pt1 | contig 21507 bp, 16 predicted proteins | sample S1TSphfallax_3_FD_187694 | JGI IMG/M metagenome (GOLD analysis project Ga0209208, IMG submission 187694) | Host-associated microbial communities from peat moss isolated from Minnesota, USA - S1T2_Fd - Sphagnum fallax MG (SPAdes) (version 2) | ecosystem: Host-associated > Plants > Peat moss >...
AGTAAAATATATTCTTACATCATAAAAATAATAATAATTTTGTTTTTGATTTTTTTCAAGTTGTGTAATTAATCATTTGTATTAGTGTATGATTCATGTTGCTAAACAAATATAGTATTGAAGATTAAATGATTATACTGATTAATTTATTTTATTTTATTTTGTGGCTAATGTTTTTCAATTTAAATGGGCAACAACAATAACAACATATTTTTTTGAAAGAAAAAAATCAAATTGTGTCAAATTAAAATATTGTCAACTTTTTACAATAAAATATAGTAGGTAACCATAATATTAAAAGATTTAAACAAGTTTTCAACTCCACAATTTGTCTATATTAACCAAATGTGGTTAAATCTTCTTATGGATGATTGCCATTTTAACAACATCACAAAAATAATTTAAAAATTTATACCTAATCATATTTGGAAAAATAAAAATTTACAATTTTTCAAAAAATGGACATATTTTACATAATAGAAATAATGTTGTTAAAGACTTAATGAATGAAATATTAAATTCACATTGAAATCATACATGTTTTAGGTCAATTTAAATATTATAAATATTATAAATTTATTCATGACATGTTTTTTAATTAAAAAATACACAAATTTTAATAAATTTAAAAATTTTAAAAATACATTATTGAATAATCTTCAAGATCATGTTTTTGTTTGTAGCTTTTGAATAGATTTTGAAAAAGAAAACATACATTAAAATTTGAATTTGTTAAACAATTCCATGCCAAACATAATTATTTTTTAAAAAAATCTAGTTTGTTAATAAAGTTTTGAAGTGGTTTGGTGGTTAAGGCCTTGGTGTGCCTCCATGAGGTTTTAGGTTCAAACTTTGATGAATGTGTGTATTAATGTAATTCATATAAATGCAATGCACAAACATATACATCATGGCAATTGTATGAAATTTACTTTTGACAAAACTGAATTTTAAAAAAAAATCAAGGCATGTAATTTTGTCATTGTGTGCCATGAAAAATTAGAATTCATGATTTTATGACCTAGAAAAAAAAATGGATTTTAATTTTTAAACTCATATGATGACATGGCACTTTATTCCACATCATATGAACTTGAGACCTCATATATCCATGTCATAAATGAAAAACCATTTATTACAATATGTGACAATTTAAAACAATTAAAAAATATTTCATTAAAAATATTTTAATCAACTAATCTATTTTATCAAAATCATACAAGTTGCATATTAGTCAATTTTGTCCCATTTCACTAAAAACTTAGTGAATTTGGGTTGTGGGAAAAGACAAGATTTCTTTTTATGTAAGGAAATGTTATGAACAAATGGTAGGACAATCCTTAAAAGAAAGATCCTTCCTATTTCATTTCCTTCTACATGGAATATTACTTGAAAATTATTTGAGTAGTCAGTACAAGAAATCTTTTTCATTTATGATTACTTTCACAAAGTAGTTCAAAAATAACTCACTAACCAAATATGTTGAGAAGAAAGCTTGACAATGATAGAATAGTGAGAGAAGGTTGCAACCTTTTTTTTTCTGCCCGTTAAACCCCTTTTTAATAAATAAAATCATATGCCTTAAGCAATAGATACGGATACACAATGTCAATGCCATGAACATATATCAATATGTTATGCTTATCATGAAGGAAAACATTTGTTGGTTGTAAATATATCCAGATAGTGAAAATAATACAAACTCCAAATATGATTTCATGCATATCCAATTAATATGCATATTGATAATAGGCCAAAAAACTATAATTTGCCAACATTGATCACAACCTTTATTACTTCACAAAATTGGATTTTAAAAAAATTATTTATAATATTTTTAGTAAATACCTCTAGACATAAGAAAAATATTTTCAAGCACAAGAAAAACATTTGTGAGTAAGTATGTGCATTTACACAAATTTGAATGATGGGGTTTATGTAATTAACCCCAAAAATGAAATAGTATGATATTTCATAAATGTAAATTTGTGAATTCTAGTTTGAAAATTTTCAATTTCAAATTTGTTTGCAACATATTTGAAGATTCACATTTTTGGGGACTATATTGTATAATTTTAATGTTTCATATTGAAATATTTAATATTTAATATAAAATTTAAACTTATGTTTGTAATTTTATATACTTTTAATATTTTCTTTTATTTCATTTTTATTATAAATCTTCTTAAGAAAGCTTGTATGATATTGGCAATTTTGACTTTAATTAATTAATTTATACAAATATTGAAAAAATAAAAATAAAAATTCAAGGAAAAAAATTGTGAAAAAATAAAATAAAATCTAATGGCATGGATTTTGTTTTTCTGACATGGAGTCTTCAAATTTAATTACTTATTTGACAAACATGTGTTGAAGCTACCCTTGTACTATGGTATGTATTATAATATTAACCAAATTAGTGTCACAATTGAACCTTGCTTTATGATATTTGAAGAAGCAAAGTTTTCATGTCAATGTTATTTGAGCTTTATCTTGCTAGACATTATTAGTCATGACCAATTGATGAAAAAAATATTGATCTTGTTAAAATTAAGTTCAATTTGAATGAAAATATTGAGTTACATTCTGCATACAAGTTGAATTGAATTCAAAGTCCTAAAGTGAATTAAAATGCATGGAATGGAATTTGGATTGAAGTGAATTTCAATTCAACATCTAAATTCAATTCATTGTTCAACAATTGGATTAAAACTCAATTGAATTAAATTGAAGAGAAATGGGATGCAAATTGTTGAAAGTATTGAAAATCTGCTTGTGAATATGGTGTTGGAATTTTTTAATTTTAAGAAGACACAAATTAGAAAAAAACCTCATTTATTGGGAATGGGGTAAATAGGCTTCAATTTGGAATTGTCCAAGTGACAACTTACAACTTATGGAATCTAAAGTTGTTGTATCTGAACAAGCTCTTATGAATCATCATCAATGAAAATTTCAAACAATTTTTTTATCAATAAAAATTTAGAACACAAGGCTTATATTCTATGATGTGGGGGTTATTTAAAATAATTATGTTGTGAAACTTGGATTCAATAATATGAATTTCTTATTAAGTTTTTGTTTTTGTTGATTTTGAAACCAAAAAGCTGATATTTGCATCCACATTATTGGGTGTTTTTTTGTGTGGCAATGTTTTGGTCACTTGGTGAAAGAAAAAAAGAGGGGTTATGATTCATACAAAGGATTTTTTTGGGAAAATATCACTAGAGTCACCATATTTTAGGGAAAAAAATTGAATTGCCAAATTTAGACCATAGGTTCTAGCATGTCACCAATACATAGTTCAGGTTCCAAATTTTTTCTACTTTCCTCTCTAATCATAGCCAAATTTGGCTAAGTCCTCTTATGGATGATTGCCGGTCATCCTACCGACAAAATGGAAAAAACAAAGCCCTTGATCCTCATTGATGAAAACGTGTGTGTAGGGTTTTTCTTTTCAATTTTGTGATGTAGCAGTCATCCATAAGCCACTTTAGCCATTTTTGGCTATGAAAGGAATTTTTTTAAACATCGTTATATATATTTTGCTACCTACTTGAATCAGGTGTAGAAATCTGGCAAAACTTAAAGATTTTTTTGAATTTTTTTCGAATTTTGGGGATTTGTTTTTCTGGTGAATCATCATCCGTTTGTTAACATTGTCACATCCAAGAGGATACACTCTTCATCCAAGAAGGCTATATTCAGTTCTCAGTGACTCGTAGATATGTGCATTTATTGAATCATCAGTTAGAAAGATTGTCACATCTGAGAAGTGACAATCTTCATCCAAGAAGGCTCCGTTCAGTGGTTAATAATATCCGACTTGCTCTTCTCAGCGATTTTGATTGTATGTTTTGTCGTCTCGATGCTTCTCTCTTTCATTCTTCTTTCTCGGTTTCTCTCGTGTGTCAAGGCGTTGTCGTCGGATTTTGAAGTTTGTGGAATCGCGCATCATAACCAGCTACCTTGTTTCTTTTTCTTTTTCTAGTTGGCGGAATTTTCTCCTCCATCTTCACAGCGCCATGTTGATCTAAAATTTTCTGAATCTGGTGAAGTCTGTCGTGAGATTGAATGCAGAGAAGCCGAACCACATCACCGTCCTTCTTCCCTATGTTGCGGGATTGGATTCCCAGTTTGCGGTGGAAGGATATTCAGTTAGCAGTTTTCTGCGGTATCAGCGACAAGGAGGAGGAATTCCTTTCACAGATTCTCGTCAATTAGAGGTCACAATTTTCCTCCTCCTCCTCCGCTGTGCTTCTTGTCTACCACCTTCTGCTTGAATTTTCGTTCTTGATGATTAGCCCCGCGGTCTCTTGCAAAGGCTTTCCGCCGCTTAATCGTTTTCTTCTTCTTCTTCTTCTTCCACTGCTTCAGACAATATGGAGCTTGTATTCCATCCATATCCGAAGACTTCTCCGCTTCTCTCCAAACAAGATACATGTGACAGATCCTGAAGCTTTCTGCAGAAAGACCTATGATGATCGGGCACCTGATAGTACACGATTCTTTCTCTGTTTCCTTTTCGAAAGCATGTGGAATTTCATCGGCATCTGATTATTCAGAGATGATGTTACTGTCTTTGGAGCAGTGGAGAAATCATCATCCTTTCAACATTGACGGTGTATGCGGCACATTGAAGATTATGGAAGCTAGTGAAGAGCGGCACGGGGGGGAATAGATAATGGAGAGTGAAGCAAGGTTAGGTAGGAGTTTGGAGTTTGTGGCTCAGCAAGTGCAGGTTCAAGCAATCTCAGAAGGTTCTCTCACGCCTCCAGCTATGGGGAGCACTTTGCCTCAGCCGATACATACTTCAGGATCTGGACAGGTCCTTTGCTCTCCCTTTCATCCTACTCTTTCTCTCTGCACACACGAATTTCTTTGATTTAGGAGAAATGCACCAGTCACGACCTTTCATGGAAGAGCGACAAAGTTGATTCTCACTGCCCAAACCCTAACTCATGTAGCTACTACGCTGAGGTGAACAATCAGGTGGTCCTCTTGACCATTGTGATGGCATTTGTTACCTGTTATTTCTTTCAGGTGATGACTGATGAGCAAATGGAGACCTTGAGGCGACAGATTTCAGTATATTCAACAATTTGTCAACAGCTGGTGGAAATGCACAAGGCTTGTCTGGCCCAGCAACCACCTCTGCCTGGTGACTATGATTCTCATCTACAAACCTTTTGCTTTGGATCAAAATTTACAAATGTGAGTCCCAGTAGACAGAAGCCCTTTTGGGCTTCCAGTAACATTTTGTGGTGACACAAGGCTTGTCCCTTTTGCTTGGCCTTTGATTGACCTTTGATTGACCTTGTGTTTGACAGATGTCATCCATATTATGAGAGAATTAAGCAGTGATACTATCTAATTCTTGGGAAGTGGTCATTCTCATTGTCTTGGCAGAAAGATTTCAATGTCATTAGAAGGGTACTGAACCTTTGAATCTGATTTTGAGTCTTTTTATGCACCTTGGTTATTTCAAGACTCTAGGTCCCAGTGTATGGCAAGGACCGAGACTTGTTCTACACAATTGCTGATTGGTAGATATCAAACTCACATCTCTATTGCAAGTTTTAGATTTGGGGTTTTAGGGTGATTGGATTTCTTGGTGTCTCATCCATTGTTGCACCTGAAGAGGTGCAACTCCTCCATGATAAAACACTCTCTTTTCCTTTATGGCTGTTGCTGGGATGCCCAAAGTCATGTCCTTTGGAGACCAGCAGTCTTAAAAGCTTGCTTTATAGTTTTTGGGGGTTGCTAGGTCAAGCAGGAGGGAGAGGGTAGGCAGTTCATCTTTTTTGACAACCAGCAAAAAGCTTAGGCAGTTTGGTGCTGTGAAGTGAGCATAGAGCTCACTTTTATTGTCCTTCTGAGTGGCAGGTATCATGATCGGGGGACAATTGCCATATGATCAGATGGGAACCCCCAACCATAAGCCCACAACCCGGTTGCGGTGGACTCCTAGCCAAATCCAGCTCCAAACTCTGGAGAGGCTGTTTGAGCAGGGCAATGGCACCCCAAACAAGCAGCACATTAAGGAAATTACAGATGAGTTACGACGGCATGGCCAGATTACTGAAACCAATGTATATAACTGGTTTCAAAATCGGAAAGCTCGTGCCAAGAGAAGACACCAGCAGGTACGCCAGAACCGCAGAACCCACTTGAACCAAGCCAGGGGTGCTCTACAGGTTACTTGATGAAACTTTTCCTGGAGTTGTTTCGTGCCATTGAAGAGTCCTTGATGTTGGTTTCTTAACTTTGATGACTGATGCTGGGACCTTGCCAAGTTTAATCTATAAGCATACTGTTTGTTGTCACATTGCCTTTCTCTTTGATGTGTTTTTTGCCAAAATCATACACCTCAGTGCACTTTCTGTCATCATGCCCTTGAATTGAATGCATATGAATGTTTGGGTGGATCTTAGAGCACCATGACACTTTTCCCTATTGTAGGTTTCTGTGAAGGATGGGGAGTCTGAGGCAGACACAGATGCTGACTCTCCCAGGCAGAAGCGGCAAAGGCAGGATAGAGAGTTGACCCACAATGAGTCTGAGAATTTTGGGGATGCAAATGGGATCAGTTCTGATGGAGGAAATGGTGGTGGAAATAAGCAGAGTCCTGGACAGATTGATCACCATGAACAGCAAGAAGATAGAGTGTCATCAGTGCTTCTGCAGCAAGATGATGTCAAGCCCACAATTTCCTTCACCTCAGGAGCTTTTGATCCACAGAGCTTTGCCCAAGGTCATAACTCAAAATCTTTTTGAGACATTTGTATTCGCAGTCAATGAATTTCTCACCAGTTGTGCATGTAGCATCTGCAATGCAATCAGAATATAAGATGCTTCTGTTATCCCTAAGGTGAACACCCAAGCCCCTTCCCCGGAGGTGAGGCTTTCAGCTATACCTGCCATCTTTGATACAAATGTATTTCGTAATCATTTTCTCCAGCAATAGACCCTATTTCAACTGTTTCACACCACAATTTCTTTGTATTCTGTTCTTGCTATTTGGTGTGTTTCTTCTTGTCCATCCATGGTTTCCTGTTATGGTTTCTTGCTGCTTGGTGTAGAATTTGTCAACCTGAGCATCAGGTTGTTGCACAATTTCTTTTCACATTGACTCAAAATGTAAGTATGGAGAGTTCTCAATACTTATGGAGATTTCTATACTAAGTTTAGGCTCTCATGGGCATTTTAGAGAGGCATGGCATTCTGGCTTGGAGGTATTGTCAAGCTCGGGACATAACTCCCTCTACTAACTGTATACATTTACATCTACACTTCCAAAGCCATTGTAATTTTCAGAGCTTTCAGATGGGCATCTTTCATCAGAGTTCCTTCCTTGGAGTGGTTCTGATCTGTCCTCATTGTAGTTACTTGGTTCTTTCTTAGATATTTTCCCCATGATCCTTCACTGGATGGTGGGCAATATGCTGTCAGTCATGAGATGACAACTTACTGAATGGCTGGACCACATGAACTCTAATAAAATTCTTGTTTGTAGCAGGTGCTACTGAAACCAGCTCAGTGACAATGGTGGATGACAACAGCAAACCATGGGAGGCAGCAGTGGATGCAAATGGCAAGGGTACTCTTCTTGGTGATTCACAGGGTCAGATTATTGCCACCAGTGAGGGAAATTCATCATTGCACCCTGTCCAGATTGAAGAACGGTACAGCTTGGCAGGGTACGTACCATGCTTTTGTACATTATCTTTAGATTTGATGTAATGTCTGTGATTTGATCTTGTTTAACATCATGCTCCCTGCAGATTGCTTACTGTAGCCTTGTGATCAGGGGCCCAGTTCCCAGTATGGATGAATCTCGAAAGGGACTAGAGAAAGGACAGAAGGAAGTGCAGGGGACCATTTCCACCTTCTGGAACTTTCACACAGTGGCAGCTTCTGACCCTCAAATTGGGGAATTTTAAACTACTTCTGGCAGTCCTGATAACAGCTGAAACTTTCAGTAGATTTTACACCCAGAAAAAAGAAGACATGAAGCTTCTGGAGCCCCAACTAATAAACTAACAGTAATGGAAAATTCATGCTAAATATTGCTGTCTTTCTGCTTCTCACAGCAAAGTTCTATTACTATTTAGATAGCTCAATACATTTGAGATTTGGATCTTTAACACAGTGCAATTAGAGTGGAATAACCTGAACATGAGTCAATCATTAGAGAATGTTCAACATGAAGTTTTCTGAATCATGTACTTTTTTAGTCTGTTCATGCTGTGTGGGGTCTAGGGTCTAATGTAATGCTTGGCATTTTAATTGATTGTACTTAGTTTTCTGGATGTTTTCAAATCTGGAGGATGCTGAAATGAGTAGCACACATTCCTGGATGACATGTTTGTGGTGTGCTTAAAGGATGTGTTTAGCATGCAGGAGGCTTCAACCACTACCTCTATGTAGGCCTCTCTATGCCTTGGCTTAGAGGGTTGCTTGTAGAGGTACAAGCTAAGATGAAATAAAGTTCACTCTCACAAGATTGTTTTTGCTTGAATGATGATACTATTTATTTTGTATTGCAACTATGTCTTGAGAGTTACTTCAAAGTGTTATTGTGGAGTTCTCTCTGGACTCTCATGGTTATGATAGGCTTGCAGACCTGGTGAAGCCTTTATTGTGCCTCTATTGATTCACTTTCTGTCTTGAGTGTTTTTTTGTTCTTCCTGGGAGGGGCAAATAAGAAATTCTTATTGCAGAAAGTGAAAAGAAATACAAGCACCAAACCAGAACCAAGGGCCTTTGCCCCAGGGGGTTCAGTGTTCAGCTCTGTCTTGGGCTTTTTGATGGTCATGATTTCTACCTTTACTGTGTCACTTGGGTCTTGAGCTTTTTGATAGTTCACATTTTCTTGAGATTCCTTGTCTTCCTTTCTTCTGGTTGCTCACATCTTCTCCATCTTATGTACGGTTTGGAGCTTGACTCAAGTCTCTTATGTTTTATGAGGTTCTTGAGTTTCCTTCAAGTTTTGCAGCCTAAAAGTGAAATGGGGAAACTCCCTGGAGCAGACTTGAGGATGGAGCAGTGGCAGCAGTGTACACTGTTACAACACATTGACCTGACAGTGACAGTAGTATGCAGGTAATGGGTCCACTGGCAGATGGTAAACTCTCAAACCAATCGCTTCACTCTTATTCAACAAAAATAGAAAATGCTTGAAAAATATTTTTTCCCTGTTAACAGACATTAAATTATGGGAAGAGAGGCCATAGAAAGTGATGGACTAAGTATGCTTTTTGTGTGTCCCTAACCCCACTCTTACAAGCTTTTTGAAATTGTAGATTCAAGGACAGGCTCAAGAATGCACTCATCTTCACAAATGTTAATAGGAAGACCTCACAGCTGATTTTGTTGAAGTTGATTAGATCTATAGCCTTTGTAACCAATATGCTTGTGCCTGTGAGAAATCCAACATTATCAATGAAGGAAAAGGAGAGAGCATATAAATTGTTCCCTTGTATTTCCTTACTCTCCTACCCATCAAACATCCATTCTGAAGCTGATATCAAGGCTGCTAACCCACAGTCTGTTTGCATTTGTTGGCTCTTTGTACAATGTATGTCTCTAGACTAAAGGAACTATATATTCATGAAATTGATAAACTTATCCCAAAGTTACATTCTATAGTGGTGAAATTACAAAGCATCAATTTTGGACTTACCTTACCAATCAAAGCATTCATCATGGACTGATAGTGTGGTGCATGCTTGAACAAAATGGTTATGTTGATTGAGAGAACATACAATATTGAAGTGGCTTGTTGCATGTTTCACATGGTTGGAATTGCCTTTCAGTTTTGGGGAGAAGCAATTTACATTCCTTGTTGAGTTGTTATTTGATGTCTCTTGGGTTATATGTTGCTGGAATGTGCCTCATCTCAATCACTGCTGGAATCTTGTTTGTACAACCTTTGTTCTAATTTTGACACAATTTCTTTACAAACTTGAATCCAAGAACAATTGCACTGCACGCTTCCTGGCTACTTAGCAGAGTTTACAGCTTATGGTTAATTGGATTTTAACAAAGATTGTGTCCTCAGTAGGCATGATGTTGCATTTGATGAAGTCACATTTCTATGTGATGCTACTTTGATTCCCTTGCTTGTTTATTACTTTAATAAACTAATTAATCCTACTCTACATGCTCTGAATTCCACATTGACTCCGGATCCTGTAATAGTGCACTATTACTTTTGTTATTCTATTGCATGATTTACCTTTGAGGCTTGATGTTTATGTTTTTCCTACTACTTGTCACACAAATAACCATCAGTAGAAGTAATATGTTTTGATCTTAGGATATGCTTTGTTGTTAATGTTAGGGTATCTCACATTCCGAAAGGTGACAAGGCCAAGCCTTTTTCAACATAAGCTTATCTTTTCATTTAAGACCTTAAACTAAGATCTCATTTTGAGGTAAATCATTTTCACTTGTTGGTGATAGTTCATTTTATTTCTTCATTAAGCTATCAACTCCACAAGAGGAGCAGAGTTTGTATGTGAGAGCTTGTGTTTTCTTTGTGCTTTTATTGTGCATGTGTGTAACATTATTCTCGTTGGTGTTTGCTCGGCTCAATAAAATTATGTAATATTATGATTTTAAAACAAGTGCTTTGGTTGTGTTGTAAACAACCTTCAAAACTAAATGATTGTGAGCTAAGTAACCTTAATTTATAATGTGATATTATGATAATACTTGATTTTTGATTCATTGGTGCATGACATATTTGTTATACTCATTTTTCAACCTTTTGTACTCATGTTGCCATTCCTATTTCTATTGCTAAGGTGATTCCTTTGTTAAGCCTTGTGGACTTACATGACTTCATAATTCACATTTTTGCTTAGGGTATTAGGTCTATCTAGATGATATCTTACAACATTCATTGGCGATTGAAAGTATATTACACTTTTGCTTGAACATCTTAGTAAAATAACAACAATACACACACCCATGATAGAGGTATACATTGTAGAACACAATTAATAGGAACTATCACAAAAGATGAATATGATTCCTTTATGAAGACCAAGATGTGTAAATTTATTAATCTGAAATTAAAAGGAAGATTATTAGGTGCAAATGAAAATATAAAATAAAGTTTGGCATCAATGGTGTGCTATTCAAATGTTGAAGCCATGCCTCGTGGCAAAAGATTTTTATCAATCCAATGACAATGATTAGACCAAGAGATATTTTCATATTACAAAATCAAAGTTCATTTTTCACAATTTTATTTTGACATTGTTGTTGAACACAACATAGAGACAAGTTAACTTGACATTAAAATTTCCATTTTACATAAAGATTGAAATGAAAATATTTATACAATAAGACCATTTCAGGTTTAGCACTAAGGTGTTGGTTAATTATTTTAGTTTTCAAAATTCATTTCAACAACAAAAAAATAATTTCCTGAGATTTTTGCAATAAATAATAGGCAATTTATCTTGCAAGTTTTTTCAACTTTGAATCTTTAACATAATAAGACCTTTCACAACATTTTCTACTACCCTTTTTTGCAAAAATGAGGAGAAATAATGTTTTACCAAATTATAAGAAAGAAAAATGTTGTCAATTATTGGACACATGTTCTACAATTATGGTTTAGTCTAGCAAGAAGCTTTCAAATTTCCCATTTTTTGTATTTTTCCTTCCTTTGTAATTTTTTTCAAATTTTAGCATATTTCAAATAGATATATATTTTTAAAATTAGTATTTCCAAAAATAAAATAATTATTGCCAAGCTTGAAAAGGTATTATAGTTTGAATTAGCAAAGTGGATTTGTTACTATAAAGGTCTATTCACACTTGTTAGTAGTTATTAAGAAAATAAAAGTTAGCTGCCCTTTAATTTAGGGTTAGTTCATCACTAGCATTAACACACTATCGTTGCTCAAAAAACCTAACCATTTTTTCACCACTAACCTACATTATTTGAGTAATTGTATCACTTCCAAAGACAAACTAGTAAATAACTACTTTAATTTCACCTTCTTGCACACTTGTACTTAATTCCATTTGACATCACCAAATGCCATTCCAAGCTATTCTTTTTTACTTTCTTCATTTTAGCATTTAGCACTAGAACATCCAACTTCATTTCGATTTTTTTCTAACTTTTCATTTACCTTTTCTTTGGCTTCTCCATTGTTGCAATCAACATCATGACATCTAGCTTTTTCATTTAACATTCTTCTAGTTTTTTCACTATTGCATTTAGCACTTGGAAATCTAGTTTCTTTGTTTAACGTTTTTTGGGCTTCTTCACTTTACACTTAGCATTTTGGACATATAACTTTTTCATTTAACATTCTTTTGGCTTCTTCATTATCACATTGTTCTTTTTTGTTTTACTATTTGCACCTTTGCTTATAGATCACCATGATTTTTTTGCTTGCAATAAATGGACATCATTGTGTTTTTCTTTTGTTGCAAGTTTTGAAAGTGTTTGTTTTTCTTTCTTTTGCATGTTGTCATGAGGTTTCATAATCTAGCTTTGTTCATGTTATTTTTAAAGATTTTCTTGCAAATTCAAAAGTTGTTCATCTTGTGTTATAATGCAAAATCAAATTCTGGTTTTCAATTTCTAGTGTAGTTCCCATTATAAAGTTTAAAAGGTAAAAGGTTCTTTCTCACCATGTTCAATTCTTTTATATTGCATTAATTTTGTGTGTTTTGTATTTCTGAATTTCTCTTCATTAGAGAATTTAGCAATTGGGTGAAAGCTAGGCTCACCACTTGGTATTCCCATTTTTTGATGACACAATACAATGATTTTCAGTGGATTGAACACTTTATAGTTGGCAGGGGTTTTGTTATCCATTTGTTTTCAAAGTTGAAACATTCGATGGAAAAGAACATTCATTACCAATGTGCTATGCTTGTAGGGATATGGGTCACATGTTCATTGTATAAGCTTGTTCACCACAACGAAAAACTACTCCAATGTAATGAACTTTTTGCCATCAACAAGTCAATAGTACACTTGGCTTTGCAAGAGTTAAATGTGTTTGTTATGAACATTGTGTTCAAAAATAAAATCATGTGGCTTGAAGGAGAACATTTGGTAAAGGTTATGGTCAAGTTCAGAAGTTTTTGTGGTTTGCCATCAATCCATGGAACTATTGATGTCACACAAATACATGTCCTAAAATCTCAAGGACAATCAATTGTTGATTACTTTTCTTTCAAGTCCAAGGGTTACAACATGCAATTACAAGTTATAGGTGACTACCACAAGAAAATTGGAGACATTTTTGTGGGAATGCTTGGCTCCATGAATAATACATATATCTTACAAATCTCTAACTTATACCAAAGAGCTATGCATGGTGATTTATTTCGACAAAATCGAGGTGGAAAAGACATTTGATCTTACATATTTGGGGACAAAGGTTACCCCTTGTTGCCATGGTTGATTTGATCTTGCACAAACAAGTTGGAAACATGCACCATTTTAGGAGCCCTATTCAACAAACATTTGATTAGAGGCAAAAGTGTTGTAGAGATTGTGTTCAGGATCTTGAAGAAAACCTTTAGAAAATTGATTTTGAAAACAAATTTGCACATCCCTTTTGTCCTTATTGTGGTGGTTTGTTGTTGTATTCTTTACAACATGATCATTGATGGTAAGGATTTTGACCTTTAGACATTAGTTGGATTTATAAAATGGTTTGCAATCTTAAAGTTATTATTGGACTAAGAGTTCTTAATGGTTGGAGGCCTATATAGATTAGCAAGTAGTGGATAATGATGTTGAAACAAATATGCATGGCACATGGCTACATTTCACCACCATGTGCCATGCTTATTTTGTCTTGAATAAAAACATGGCACATGACAATGTTAAGGTTTGAAAGAATGTTTACCATGGCTTTGCTAGTCTTGTGAAGTTTTTTTGTCTTGTTATTTGAAGTATTGCAATTGCTCCTTACTATTGTGATTTTGGATTGCCATTTGATGTTCTTCCAGTTCAAGCTACACAAGGTTGATTTTATCCATTACATTAACAAATAATTTGTCGTTTTTGTTGTTTGTTTTACGAATTGATCAAAATGCATTCATTTTCTTTTACTTTTGTCCTATGTTTCTTAATGTAATTGGTGTCCTTAGAGGTGGTGCAGGTGCAGATGACAAGTCCAACAAATTGACAATCTTAAGGCCATCGGGGCCACCTTGTTGAAGATTGTTGACTACATCATCCAGGTTCATGAAATCTACATTTCCATTTTGTGGATTGTGTTGTTTTCACTTGAGTTATGTTGTTGACATGGACAATGATCATTAAGCAAATTTTCCATGAATGAATGTGGTAGTAGCCCTACATAATCTTATTTGTCTTGTCAATTTTCACTATTAACACAACGTAATTCCCATCACCTTTTATTTACGAGTTTCTCATGTGAAGCAGTGCATTAATGATCTATTCCCCCTAAAAAATTTCAATTGTTTCATTAATTTTTTTGTTGAATTTGCAAGATAAATGATGCTTGTCACATTCTTCTGCAGTCATCCCCCAAATGAAATATGGTTTTTGGTTCCCTTGTGATAACTTGACAACTTCTTGTATTCAAAGTTGAATCAGTTCCATTTATTTTTACACATCTTCTTGTTATTAGAACTTGAATATGAATGCATGCTTGTAGATCTTTTGCAATTTTGTTCCATCTTTGTATTACTAGCACCATGTGTGCTCTAGGGTTCGCCAACTACTTTCATGTTGCTCCCAATTTCCATGTCATTGTTGTGATGCTTGACCACCTTTGGATGTTGATCCATGCCCTGCACTTCCACATGTGATAATAAAGATCCTTACAAAATTTGAAAAACTCATCGTATTATTATTGTGTGTGTTGTAGCAGTGATGGCAATGAACGTTGCAATGAGGATGGAGTAGACTGTGTTATAGTGATGGAGTGGGCAAATTCATGAAGATGATAACTTATCAACCTTGTGCATAGGTTGATAATTTAACAATGATGGTAGATGCAAAAATCTTCATATTTTGAAGATTTAACTTAATTTGTAAATAAGTTATTGATGAAGTTATCACTGTTGATAACATTGTAAATAAACTATCACATCATCATGCCATGTAAGCTAGTTATTGATGATTTTTGCCCTTATGTGAATTGTAATAACAAACATTGTTGTTATCAAAGTCATTACCCATAGGTGTGAATAACACATAATATATGTACATGTATCAACAATGGTTTTATTCTATGGAAAATTGGAAACATGTTTGCAGGGTAATTAACACCACTAAATTGGATTATATATATTGTTGCTTACATTAAAATTGAGGACATCATATTACAATTCACCTTTTTTTTGATATTGGGTTTTTTTAATCCACTTTTTTTTTAGGACGTAGTTTTGCATTTGAATAATTATTAATTCAAAACTCCATAAGAAAAATAAACATATTGATGTTAAGTTTCATGTATTTTGAGGTTTTCAGCAAAATGACGAAATTGTTCCAAAGTTGATGGTGTCTTATTTTCTATTAATCATTTTGTGCAACATTCCATTCATGTGTAACTAAAAGTTTTCTTCGTTGATGTTAAGATTAAAATTGCCAAATGGGCATAAATATGAAAAAAAAGGAAAAAATACACACAATAATACTTAAATATCCTTAACATTTCATTACCTTTTGTTTTACCTATGCCCATAACTTTCAAGCATTATACATACAAAATGACCAAGAGTTGTCACTAAATGTTGGAGAGTGTTATTTGAAAGCATTGACTCACTTTTGAAATTCAATGGAAAGACCTTTTGTGGTTTCCAAGTTTTTTAGAATACTTCAAATGCTAATGCCAAAATGGTGAAAATCAATTCATAGATGTTCAATTTCACTATGAATTTGAATTTTTGTATCCCTTCAATGTGGAATATGAACATTAGTGTTTTGAGTTCATTTGGCAAATGTTTTGAAATCACAATTGGTTGGTGATGTGGATTATAAGGAAAATAATGCTAAAGATTTTTGCTTTAATGCAAAATTAAGTTCAAGTTGTTTTATGTTAATTGTGACCAAAACATCAAAGTTGGCATACTAAGAAAAATAGTAACAAATTTTTGGTTATAAAACTATGAATGGTGAAATGTTACAGAAGGGTCAAAACAATATAAAGTATTAAAAAAGGTATACATTTCCACTTAAACCTTTTGTCATTCATATAATTACAATAAAGTAACATCAAATTCAAGATTGAAATCATGTGTCAAGTACAATCCATTTTCCATATTAGGTTTATAAGAATCTATTCCAAAAAAACTAAATGCAAATGAATTTAAAAAATCGATCAAAAGTATATTTGAATTTGATTAAAGGATATATGTTCAAATGTACTTTTATGTTAGAAAAAATAATGAAATATATATGTAATAAGTTAGGATATGAAAATCATCATATATTTGAGCACGTCATTAAAAAAAAGTCATATATATTTTTGTTAGAACCTATTTGATAGCTATTTACTTGAAAAAGAAGGTTGCATTACAAAAATAGACTTCAAAAAGCTACTTGAATTTTTAAAAACCAATTGGAAACTTACTTTTACAATTTGAAATTGGAAAAGTTAAAGCATGTCATTAAAAAAATATTTGGCTTTTGAACATTTTACTTAAAAATTCAATGTTCACAATTTTATGATGGGTTTTGTTGTTGCTTTACATTAAGTTACATATTGTTTTGATAAGGTAATATAACAATTCATTTATCTTGTTTACACTCAAAAATAAAAAATAAGAATAAGAGGCCACATATTTGGATAATGGGATAAATACATTTCATGGGCCCACCATTGGATTGCCCTTAATGTTGTTTTTTCTATATGCATTTTTTAAACATCTTTTGATGCCAAGTAAATGTGGACCAATTAGAACATCAAACCATTTAAATATATATATATATATATATATATATATATATATATATAAATATAAAGTAGAAAATTCTACACATCCTATTATGTTTATATATTTATAACTACTTACTTAAAAGTATTTTGAACTTTTTTCAAAATAATTAAAAAAATATGGCTTGAAAAAAACTATGAGCAAATAAACATATACTAAAACCCCATGGCTAAGGGAAAAAATCTAGATTTATAAAATGTACTTTAGTGGTTAAATAAATATTTTATTTCTAATTTATGCATCATGTTGAAAATGTGATTAAGAGGTAATAATAATGGTAGAGGAGATGGAGGTTTATGCTCCCATCCCCCATGTAGGTGGGTAGGGGAAAGGAGTGAGGTCATTAAGCTTAGATGGATTGGCATAGTCTATACTAAAGTCCATATAAGATTGGTACTTATTTTGAAAATGTATTTGAATAATAATAATAATAATAATAACACAATTACACCAATACATGGATAGCTAGTCCACTTGAAGCCATAGAATTTGGGTAAACCTATACAATAAAATTGATTTTTCTTTCAAGAAAAAACAATTGCCACATTCATGGTTCACCATTGCCTATGCTTGAAAGCATGAAAGAAACACATGTAACTAAAAAGGTGGGCAAAATTGTAGGTTACAAAATTGTAACTCACATATGATTTCTATTAAGAACTATGAAAACAAACATGAATGGCTGCAAAAATGTGACATAGTCAATAATGTTTACACCTAATGAAAGTGATAAAAACAACATAAGCAAATATATGCATTTTAACAACACTTATACTTTAGGAGAAATTTGACAATAAAATGACCAATTTTCACTCTCATAAGATTGTAAGTTTGCTCAAACAAATTTTCTTTAAAAAAGTAACTTTTGGGTGAAGGTTTTATAATGTTGATTTTTCTTTGTTCCAATTTATATAAAGTTGTGAAAATTGAAACCAAGTCAAAAAAGAAACTTAAAAGTAAATAGGAATATGTTGAATTCAAGAATTAAATTAGGCAAATCAATGTTAATAATACATTGTGTCATCAAGGGGTAATAAAATTGGATAGCTAAATCATTTGACAACTCACTACTTGATACAATATATATCCATGGATGCATATTCGCTTGTTGACAACATTTGACATTAGTTATTTTGTTGTAGACCATTATGGTAGGTCATCATTTATATATACAATTGGTTTTCAATAGTTGAAAATTTACAATAATCTAGGTAATTAAAATAACCATCCAAGGAAACAAAATAACGATATTATTAGATCTACAATTTAGTGGGAAGTATATATTCTATACTTTGATTTGAGATAAGAGGCCATATATTGGATCTAAGGACAAATTATCCATGAAGGTTTTCATGACTATTTATTAGTCTAAGTTGGATAAATATAATCGAGCTTTCCCATGAATATTTTTGGATTTTTACATCCATTAAGATATTTTAGTGGAAAAAATGAACACATTAAAGGCTTTGGTAATCTATTTTGGAATTATTTTCATTATTATATGTGTAGTTGTAGACTATAATGATTTCTATGTATTGTCACTATATTAGCCTTTTAATCATCATTGCATAGAATTTTAAACTACTATTGGATATCACAAAATGAGACACATTCATTTGAAACTAACACACAAAGTCTTTTAACAATGAAAAATAAAATAAAATAATGAATGGTTAATCCTAGATGAATTTTAATATAATTATGCCAATACATTTAAAATTGAATATGGAATCTCATAATATGTTTATTTTAAAACTTTGGAACATAAACAATTTGAAGGTTGATAATATTTAAGGTTAGAAAATCAAATAAAGGAATATTATATTTGTGAAGATATCAAATTATATTTCATCTATATTATTTCATAATGGCAAAGTTCATTTTGATATCAAGATTGATTTTTTCAAGACCAATATTAAATAAAAGTGTTTAAAAGGAGTTTAAAATGATGGTTTGAATTCAAATATGAAAAAAAATAAAAATTTAAGATGTAATTTGAATCAATTTGTGAGTGAAATCAATTCACTAGGTTTAAAATACACTTAGATACATTGATTATGGGCTTTGGAGTGGACTTTCAATTGATGTTGGTCCACCCTAGTGTGCTAACACTTGTATGTTTTGAGTTTCAATTTTAAAAATGATTATTGTAATTTTTAACTTAATGATCTTGTATTTGATATGTGGATGGGATTTGGTTCATGTGGTTTCTAAACAAGAACCAAGTAGCTATAATTATTGTTTAGGCATGGGGAATAGGAAACATAATCCTAACAAGAACATCCATAACATCATGTGGGATAGCTCATCAAATGCAAGGCCAAACTAGCAATCACCCAAACTAGGTCATAACTTGAGATCATGTGTGAATCATTCATTTGTTTAAAACAAGGTTAGCATGTCTAAAATATCTTGGTATATATATATATATATGTAAAAGTGACATGTAATTTAGGTGAATGTGTATCTATGGATGTTAATGTTACATGCAGGACACACACAAGACAAAATTATTTATGTATTATGCTTTAGCATGTTGGGCATCCTTGCATAAAAATATTTGACATTTGAGAGGCTTGAATTCTTTGGTTTTTTTTCTAAAGAAATAAAAAATTTAATTCCATACATGTCTTCATTACCACTACAAATTGTTAGGGTTATGTAACGGTTTTGATTATATTCAAGACATTTGAAAATAAATTTATGATGGTGGACAATAATATCCTTGGGCAGTACCATTAGGAATGTATAAAACAAGCCCATCCTTGGGTGGTATATATCACTAGGAATGCCACATTCCAAATTTCTTAAACCCATTCAATTGCGAACCAACATAAGATTCATTTAGAAAATATTTTTCACTTTGAATTTTATATCAAAAGATTACATAGGTCATGTGAAATTTGAAACTACAAATGGATTTATAAAAAATTAAGTCTAGTTTTGATATTTCAAATGAATGGTCAAGGAAAAAGTTCAAGGAAAGTAACATTTTGAGCTTTTTTTGTTTTGGAACACAAAAGGAGCATGTTTTAATGTTTTTAATTTCTAGGAGGGCTTAAGATGTTCCTTTTTATATTTTATTCATAAATAGTGGATTAAAATAATAATAAAAAATTGAACATTTTCAAAAATTAAGATTTGGAGGTCTTAAAGGGCCATTACATTCATGTTTACAAATTTGTAGTAATTTCAACTTTTTTGTTTCAATCAACAATTGGGGCCATACCCTAGTGACCATAGTTGATAAACCAATTTTTGTTTTACAATGGTATCACTTGATATTTAATGATAAAGGGCAAGAATATCAAAAACACATGTCAAGAACATTTCAAGGACACAATTTTTTTACTTGTGTAACTTGTGTATGTGTCTTTAATTTTCCATATTATGTACATAGGTGAGGACCACACAGTCCATGTGGTAAAAATCAACAATTAAAAGGAAATTCTAAAAAAATTAAAATTTTAAAATTAAATTGGGTCCACTTTTCCTTAAATTTTGGTGAGGTGGTTTTTAGTGGTACCACCCAAGGATGGGTTGCCTTATAGAGCACTAATCATATCAAAAATATTTTTTGTTTTGATGTCCTTAATCATTGAATTAAAAAAATGTTTTAAAATGTAACAATGTTTCCTTTGTTTAAACTTCTTGGTTAGGAACACAAGTTTGAAACAATGAGCAAATTTTGGTTTTTTCCTTGGGAAATATTTTTCTAAGGTATTTTATTTAATTATATTTTAATTTAATTACTTGAATATGTATAATTTAATTATAGATTTTCAAAGTTTAAGAGTAGGATTCTAAAAATGGTCATTACAATCAAGAATTAAAAAAAGAAGTAATTCCCACTTCATTGAACACATATTCCAATGAACACTTTAACACATATATTTTGGCATGCAATGAATAAATAGAAGCAAAAATAATTTTATAATTGTAAATTTTTTAAAAAAAAACATGTAAAAAATATTGTTAAACTAATTTGACTATTCAAGTAATTCCTTGGTGGTTTAGATAGTGGTACCATTCAAGGATACTTTTGTCTTGGACATGTTTTACATTCATATTTAGGTTTTAAATGTTAAAGGTTTAGTTGTCCACCATTACATAACTAATTGGTTTGAGGAATGAAATGCAATTTAAAAAAAATTCAAATTCACATAGCCCTTAATGAAGTCACATAAGCCCCTATTTAGAGGAAGACAAACTTCATTGATTCATGTTCGTTGATTTGATAAATTAAGGATGTTCCATAGTTGTAAACTTGTCTATGAGTGTGTATTTTAGGGGGCTTCCAAGGACTTACATTATATTGAATTTTTCAAGATAATGGCCTAAGGAGACTTAGTTTGGCCAACGTTGATGAGGGTTTATCCTTCGTAATTTAGGAAAATTTTCCATAATAAAATAAATAATTCTTTTTTTTCATAGGCACAATTAAAAAATTATGAAACACAACATAACTAATTTTTACTAAGAAACATACATAAGATTTATTCATTTTTTCCAATTGATTAACATTTAAGTCGACAAGCTTTGAAAATAATA
>Ga0209208_10003828_pt1 | contig 21506 bp, 18 predicted proteins | sample S1TSphfallax_3_FD_187694 | JGI IMG/M metagenome (GOLD analysis project Ga0209208, IMG submission 187694) | Host-associated microbial communities from peat moss isolated from Minnesota, USA - S1T2_Fd - Sphagnum fallax MG (SPAdes) (version 2) | ecosystem: Host-associated > Plants > Peat moss >...
ATGCGCAAGCAGGCGGCGACGCTCGCCTTGATCGTCGAACAGACGCTGAAGCGCAACGTGTTCGAACCCGCGCTTTACGTCTTCAGTAACGAGCGGCGCGATCGGATCAAAATTGTCTACTGGCAGCGCAACGGCCTGTGCCTCTGGAGCAAGCGTCTCGAAGGCCGCGATCGGTTCATCTTCCCACGCCAAATCGAAGGCGATACGGTGACGATCCGGGGTGAACAACTCGCCGAACTCCTCGAGGGCTTTGATGTGTGGCGGCAAGGTCACCGTGAGATCTTCCTGCGTCGAGTGGGATGACGGAACGCCTATAAATATAGGCATTTACGCGTGCATGCCGGATCGTTGCATGCGATACTCTTTGCATGTTGGAAAGCAACTTAGGTGCGCTCAACACTGCCCACGAGGACGCGGCACGGATCGCGGTGCTCGAAGGCGAGCTCGAACAGCTGCGCCGTCGAGATGCCGAGCGCAGTGCCGAGTTGGATGCCCGCGAGCGACGGATCCGGCTCTTGGAAGAGGCGCTGCGGATTTTGCAATCCCATCGCTTCGGCTCGAGCCGCGAGAAGCTGCACGTCGCCCCCGGTCAATCGGAGTTGTTCAACGAGGCGGAGACCGTTGCCGAGTTGAACGAGGTCCTCGGCACCGAGGTGAACCTCAAGGCCACACCCCAGCGGGCGGATAAGGCCGCTGCGGGGACGAAAGCCGGCCGCAAGGCGATCGCCGCCCATCTACCCCGAGTGCCGGTCGTCCATGATGTGCCGGAGGCGGAGCGGCTGTGTGCATGCGGCGTGACGCTGGTCGAGATCGGCAGCGATGTGACCGAGCAACTCGATTACGTCCCGCCAAAGATCCAGGTTCTGCAGCACGTGCGCAAGAAGTATGCGTGTCCGGGCTGCGACCAGTGCGTCAAGACTGCGCTGCTACCGCCTCAGATCCTGCCGCGGAGCAATGCCGCGCCGGGGCTCCTCGCGCATCTGGTCACCAGCAAGTACGTCGATGCGATGCCCCTGTATCGGCAGGAGACGATCTTCGCCCGCTACGGAGTCAGCCTTCCGCGGGCCACCCAGGCCGCCTGGATCATCGTCCTGGCCGAGAAGATCCAGCCGCTCATCAACCTCATGGATGAGCGGGTGCGGTCGAGTGGCTACATCCGGATCGATGAAACACCGGTACAGGTGCTCAAGAGCGATCGGCCGGCTGAGGCGGAACATTGGATGTGGGTGAGGGTCGCCGGGCCACCCGGGCAGCGGATCATCCTCTTCGATTATGATCCGAGCCGCGGCCCTGACGCAGCGGGTCGGCTCTTGGATGGCGCGCACGGCATCATCCAGAGCGACGGTCATTACGCCTACGATCACATCGCCCGGCAGTCTGACCTCATCCATTGTGGCTGCGTCGCCCATCTCAGGCACAAGTTCTTCGATGCCATCAAAGCCTTGCCGCGGGAGGTGCGCAAACAACCGACGGCGGCGCACGAAGCTGTACGCCGCATCGATGAGCTATATGCGATTGAACGCAAGATCAGCACCATGATGCGTATCGCCGTGAACCACTGACGAACAGTCTCAACAGGACCCTGAGTACGGCGCGCCGATGGTAAAAGATTGGAGGCGTGCCCGTACCGGTTACGTTGCAGCAACGCGAGCAATGACAATGGTAAAACCCCTGCGGCTCTCCAGAAACCTCATAATTCACGCGACCGCAAAAGCAAATCCCTTTCAGGGTGGAGTTGATCACAAATTTTCCACGGTCGATAATTTTCAATCATGCTCAGAGGGAAGTAACCGAGCCAGCGCGGGTACGTCGGCCATTGCGCGCAGCACGTCATTGAGATGCGTGCACCCCAGTGTCGACGGAAGAGTTTCGATGACCGTGGAACGAAACTCCGCTATACGCTTTCCGATCATCCGCGTTGCCTTGACGGAGGCACCGGGACATTCGCGGTACGGAAGAATCAGCGGCTGCGCCTGCAACGCGATCAGGACCCCGCTGACCGGATCGACCTCGGCATGCACGCGATACTCATGAATTGCGATACGCCCTCCGTCCGGCGTGCTGCCGCTGTCCTGAAAACCGGTGTCCACCTTGATGACTCCAGCCTCGCGCCATAGGTCAATTCGTCTGGCGCGGCGCATCTTCGGACCCTGTTGATGAGCCAGCCCATGCCATCCGTAGGGATCATCCGGGTTCTCGAGTGAGTCAACCGCGGTCGACGATGCGTTCACGGTGTCCACGCCCTTAGAGTGCGTGAGTGAGGATGCTCCCTCGGCGAAACCGGTGCAGATGTTGGCCATCCGCGCGCGCGGCTGGGCACTGGGGACACCCGGTGCACGTTCGAGCCAATCGTTTGTCCATCGTGACCAGATCCAACCAGCGACGAGACTGGCGCCGGCAAAATCGTCCAGCAGTTGGAACAACGGCGTGCCGCGAAGATCAGCCAGCTTCTCTCCTAGGGCCATGCGGCTAGCGCCGCCCGCACGGGTGCCGACCAGTTCACGCGCGCGAGGGTGCACCGGGCTTGTTTCCAGTTCAAGGATTTCGCGCGAGGGAGAGGCGATTAGTCGGAAGCTCGCGATAGCTAGCTCAAAAGGCGCCCCGGCGGGTGGCGTCAGCAGATCACGAGCTTCCCCGGTCATCTCCCAGGGCCGACCGACGCCGTCAGGCCAATGCGAGTCTATCGATGTCGTCCGGCGGATCGAGCCTGGCGGTCGCGGCGGCGCATAGCCTGCGGAACGTTGCGCGAAGGGAAATTGCTGGGGACCGTTCATGCGGGCCGCTTCACGCAGCCTCCACCGCCAACGCAAGCCCCTGGCCCACGCCGATGCATAGCGTCGCGAGTCCGAATCGGCCACCGCTTCGCTCAAGGCGATGTACCAACGTCATGGCCAGCCTTGCGCCGCTCATTCCCAGGGGATGCCCCAGAGCGATTGCTCCGCCCCATGCATTGACGTGCGCCGCATCGTCAGCAATGCCAAAGTGGCGTAATACCGCGAGTGATTGGCTCGCAAATGCTTCGTTGAGTTCAATGGCGTGGAAATCAGTAATTTTCAGGTTCAACCGGTGCAGCAGTTTTTCCGTAGCGGGTATGGGGCCGACCCCCATGGTTCGGGGCTGCACACCGGCGGTGGCCATACCGAGAATGCGTGCGCGCTTTTTCAAACCGTAGCGATCTGCGGCTGACGAAGAGGCCACTATCAGCGCGGCTGAACCATCGTTGATGCCCGATGCGTTACCGGCTGTAACGGTGCCTGTCGGTCCAAAAAGCGGTTTCAGTGCGGACAATGCTTCGAACGTCGTGTCGGCGCGGGGATGTTCGTCTTGGGATATGTCGATCGTCGTCCCGCGTTTGACGCCGACGATTGTTATCGGCACGATTTCTTCGCGAAAGAAGCCATTGCCCGCCGCGGCGGCCGCACGATGCTGGCTACGCAGCGCGAAAGCGTCCTGGTCGGAACGGGAAATCCGCCATTCAGCGGCGACGTTTTCTCCCGTCTGCGGCATGGTATCGACGCCATAGCGATGTTTCATCGTGGGATTTACGAATCGCCAGCCCATGGTGGTATCTTCCATCGATTGTCCGCGGCCGAAGGCGATGTCCGCCTTACCGATCACGAAGGGGGCCCGGGTCATCGACTCTACGCCACCTGCCACAGCTAATTCCATTTGACCGGAGTTGATGGCGCGTGCCGCGGTTCCCACAGCATCGAGCCCAGATGCACACAAGCGGTTGAGGGTCACTCCGGGTACCCCGTCAGGCAGTCCCGCCAACAGCAAAGCCATCCGCGCCACATTGCGATTGTCCTCGCCGGATTGATTTGCACACCCCATGAACACCTCTTCGATGGCATACGGATCGAGATTGGGATTGCGATCCAACAGGGCTTTCAAGGGCACCGCCGCTAGATCGTCGGCGCGTATCGAGGACAAGGCACCCGCATACCGGCCAATCGGTGTGCGAATGGCATCGCAGATGTATGCCTCCCTCATAAGTAGACCCATGAGACTGGTAATAGCCTATTACATTCGTGTGCAGGATTTCTGGCAAGTAGATTCGCTTGTTGAGGCAGTTGGCCATCGTCCTCGGCACGACGGCGCCCACTTTGTAGGACATGGCCTTCGTTTCCCGCGACGAGGGTCGCTTTGCGCCATAATAGAGCGTCGGAATATTCATAGGCGCGGCGACGATCAGTAGTGGGAGACTGAAATCGAATCCAAGACCTCAGCGGAGGAAACGCCAAAAAATCTGGTGCGGGGGCCGCTTTCCGGTCTTCGCGTAATCGAATTCTCGAGCATCGGTCCCGGGCCGCATTGCGCCATGTTGTTGTCAGATCTCGGTGCGGACGTCGTGCGATTCGAGCGCGCCGGTGGCAACGGCTGGCCGAACCCGGTCGTCGATCGAGGACGGGCTACGACGGTCGTCGATATTCACTCGGAAGAGGGTCGCGCGCTGTGTTTGGACGCGAGCGACAGGGCTGACGTCGTCATCGAAGGGTTCCGTCCCGGTGTTATGGAGCGGCTGGGACTGGGTCCCGAAGTGCTCCTCATGCGCAATCCCGGACTGGTCTATGGGCGAGTCACCGGATGGGGACAGACGGGATCGTTGGCCAAAACAGCGGGACACGACATCAATTACATTGCTGTCACCGGCGCGCTGGCGGCGATGGGTAGAGGCGATAAACCCATTGAGCCGCCGCTCAATTTGATCGGCGACATCGGTGGCGGTTCGATGTTGCTCGCTTTTGGCATCTTGGCTGCCTTGTATGAACGCCAACGGTCGGGCCGTGGGCAGGTGGTCGATGCCGCCATCATCGACGGAGTTACGTCGATGATGGCCGTGTTCGCAGGTCTGGTGCCGTCAAATCGAATTTCTCTCGATCATGACCGGAATCCGCTCAGCGGCGCTGCCCCTTTCTATCGTTGCTACGTGTGTTCCGACGGTCGTCAAATATCCGTTGGGCCTCTGGAAACGCGATTCTACAAACAGCTTCTCGCTGCGATCGGCGCCCCTGATCTTTCGGAATCGGACGACGACCGTGATTGGGCCGCGCAGGGAGAGCTATTGGCCGCCATTTTTCGCACCCAAACATCCGATCACTGGCGGGCATTATTAGAGGGAACCGATGCTTGTTTTGCGCCCGTTCTGCAACTTTCCGAAGCGCCCGAGCATCCTCAAATCAAGGAACGCGGCACGTATGTGGAGCATGAAGGGCAGTTGCAGGCGGCGCCAGCACCTCGATTTTCACGCACACCTGCGGCGCTTCGCGGAAAGCTCGACGCGGAAGACGTGCTCGCCAGCTGGACCCGTCGCTGACATAGCGCTATACGGTGTTGCTACGTTCCAAATATCCCGTCAAGAACAGGCGGGTGATCTTTTCATAGAATTTGGCGCCTGAGATTTGGCCCGACTCGTCATACCACAGTTCAACCCAATTCAACATGCCGATCAGTAGAAAGGCGGAGACGCGGTACTCATTCGGGCTATCTCCCGCCTTGATTTGCCGCAAGATGGTTTCGATGAGTTCCAGCAGCTGTCTCTCCAGTTTGACCTGTTTCTTACGTTGTTGCGGCGTGAGATAACGCATGTCGTGCAGGGCGACGACGTGGCTGGCACGCGCTTTGCCGGATGGATTCAAATATACTTCGGTGAAGCCCCGGAAGTATTCAAGACGGTCACCTGTCATCCCCAGTTCAATGTAAGCGCCAATGGATTCTATGAGCCGTGAAACGTGCTCTTGCAGGATGCTGGCAAGCACATCCTCCTTCTTCTTGAAGTAGTGGTAGAGCATGGACTTTGAAACCCCACACGCCGTCGCAATTTCGTCCATGCGCGACCCTGCGTAGCCCTGTTTGGCGAACAACCCGGCGGCGGCATCCAAAATTTTGCTTTTCTTATCGTCATAATCATCCGCCCGGACCCGTGGCATGTTTTCCTCTTTACTCGGCAGAAATGCCTTCTGACGCAACTACTTGTATTCGACTCTTTACAAATTACCACCGTGGCTTCTGGGCTGCAACCGGGATGTCCAGAGCACTTTCAGACCTTTCTCCCGCATTGACAAGAAGGAGAATTCGACTAAGACTATTAACAGACCGGCGCGTCGGCCCATTTATTTTTACAGCCGGAGATTCGGTTTTTTGGTTGTGCTGGGGGACCACAAATGAATTTGAACGGACAAAACGTCTGGCGGCCGACGCCGGAGCATCTCGCTCGGTCCAATATCGCGGCCTTGATACGGCGCATGCAGGTCGTCGATTACGATCATTTTCTCGAAGTGGCCATCGATCAGCCCGAGCGGTATTGGGACGAGACGCTGCGACACATGGATATCGTATTCGATCCCCCGGCGGACCGATTCGTCGATCTTGCGCGCGGCAAGCCTTGGGCGCGCTTTTTCCCCGGCGCTGGCTTCAATGTAGCAGCCAGTTGTCTCAGGCCGCCTGCCGGCCAGGATGGAGGGGATCAACTCGCCGTCATCGGGGAGGACGAACCCGGGGAAAGAATTCAGCTCACCTACACGGAACTTGCCAATCGAACCCGGCGGTTCGCGGCCGGCCTGTGTGAACTCGGTATCAAGTCCGGAGATCGGGTTGGCTTGTTCTTCCCGAGCTCGCCCGATGCAGTGATCTCGCTGCTCGCAATTTGCCACCTGGGCGCGATCGCAGTGCCGCTCTACAGTGGCTTTGGTGCGGATGCAGTTGCGCGGCGTTTGGCCGACAGCGGCGCATCCATGCTCATCGCCGCAGATGGCTTTCAACGCAAGGGACGCAGAGTGTCGATGGGAACGGTTGCTGTAGACGCCGTGCGCGCGCTCGAGGGATGCCGGCTCGTCATTGCACTGCAAGACCACAGCCCGTCCCCCGCGGTCCCACACACGCCCTGGTCTGAAGTCGCTGCGTGTCTGTCGTTGATCGATCCAGCGGCAACGCAGGCAACTGACCCATGCATGATCCTCTATACATCGGGAACCTCAGGCAAGCCCAAAGGCGCGGTTCATCGCCACGCTGGATTTCCGCTTCGTGTCGCTCAAGATACGGCATTTTTGTTCGATTTCAGGCCAGGGGATCGATTCTTCTGGCCCAGCGACATGGGTTGGATGGTCGGACCCTATTCGACGTTCGCCTCCTTGTTGCTGAAGGGCACTCTCGTGCTGTACAGCGGATCGCCGGACGCACCGGACATCAGTAGGCTGCGTGCTGTTGCGAGCACGGCCGGAGTTACGCATTTCGGCACCTCTCCGACCGCGATTCGCTCCATGGCCGCCCAGGACGAGACGGTGATGAAAGTCTCGGCGCCCCGATTGCGCGTGCTCATGACTGGCGGCGAAGCGATCGACGAAGAAGCGCATGCGTGGCTGTTTAACCGCTTCGGTGAAGGCCGTCTACCCATTATCAATTACACCGGCGGGACAGAGTGCTCTGGCGCGATTTTATCAAACGTGATCCTAAGGCCGATCGCGCCGTGTCGCTTCAACAGCACGGCTCCTGGTGTAGCCGCTCGCGTCGTTGATTCATCCGGGGCGACGGTGCAGGGCGTCCCTGGCGAACTTGCGATCGCCGAGCCTTTTAACGGCATGACCGCCGGCTTTTGGGGCGACGAAGACCGCTATCTCGAAACCTACTGGTCTCGGGTTCCCGACATGTGGGTTCATGGGGACCTTGCGCTAAGCGAGCCGGATGGACAATACCTGATGCTCGGGCGATCCGACGACGTCATGAAAATTTCGGGAAGACGCGTTGGTCCTTCGGAAATCGAGGGCAGCGTCATCGATGGAACGACCGTCTCCGACGCAGTGGTGTTCAGCATTCCGGACGACAAGACAGGCGAGGCCATGATCATTTTTGCCGTCCCCGGGACGTCGCCGGGATCAGGAGATCCGGGGGCGATAGAGCGCTATGTCCAAAACGCACTACGGCAGAAGATGGGGGCGTCTTTCCGGGCCCACGCCATCGTGGCGATGCCGGAACTCATCAAAACCCGCAATGGAAAGTTGGTGCGCCGCCTGGCGCGTCAAGCATGGCTCGCCGAAAAAGCGGGTGACTTAAGCGCCGTCGAGAATGTGGGTGTGTTCGACCGGGTGTCGGCTCTCTGCATTGCCTACCGGAAAGCCGCCACTCGGTCCATCATTCAACGAGGAACATAACGTGACACCGTTTTCGGAAGAGCATCAGGAATTGCGTCGTCAGGTACGGCGCTTTGTGGAAGAGGAGATAAAGCCGAACGGTGACGCCTGGGAGAAAGCCGGCAATGTTCCCAGGAGTTATCTCAAAAAAATGGGCGAACTCGGTTTTCTCGGTATTGGGTTTCCCGAAGTCTATGGCGGCAGCGGCATGAACGTGTTCGGCTGGCTGGTCTTGGCCGAGGAGCTTGGCCGCAGTACTTACGCAGGCGTCGTCGGTGTCGCTACGGTCCACGCGCTGATGGCGGCGCCGCATCTCGTGCACGCGGGCAATGAAGAGCAGTTGCGCCGCTTCATGCCGGGAATCATCAGCGGCGACATACTCACTGCCATAGCGATCAGCGAGGTGGGGGCCGCATCAGATGTCGGTGCGATGCAGACCAAGGCGACCCGGACGCCGGGCGGATGGCGACTCAATGGCGCCAAATTCTGGATATCCAATGGCGTCAATGCGGATCTGTATTTTGTCGCTGCGCGTACCGATCCATCGGGAAAAGGTGCCAATGGAATCAGCATGTTCCTTGTGGAGAAGGGGACTCCAGGTTTTACGGTGGGGCGCAAGCTCGACAAAATGGGATTCCGCGCGAGCGACACCGCGGAGCTGATTTTCGATAACTGCTTTCTACCGGAAGGCAATTTGCTTGGTTTGGAGCATCGCGGGTTTTATGCGGTGATGCAGAACTTTCAGACCGAGCGTTTGATCTTGGCGGCGTTGAACGTCTCGGAGACATTTACGGCGATCCGATTCACGATCGCTTACCTGCGCGAACGAAAGACGTTCGGGACCACGCTCATCGAACGACAAGTGCTGCGCCAGCGTCTCGCCATGCTGCTCACCCGCGCGGAAGCCGGGCGCCAGCTCGTCTATCATGCAGCCTCCCTGATCGCCGCGGGAAAGCAGCCCATACTCGAAGTATCGATGATCAAAGCGTACTGGGGTGAGTTGGTGAATGAGACCATGTACACCTGCCTGCAGTTCCACGGTGGGAACGGGCTGTTAGCGGGTACGGTGATCGAGCGCATGTACCGCGATGCGAGACTCTATTCAATCGGTGGGGGAGCCACCGAAGTCATGCTCGAGGAAGTAGCCAAACGATGGGACGATATACCCGAGTGGTGCTGAGGGAACTGTCATGAGCGATGAAACTATCGAGGTAGAAGGCCCGGAGGTTCTGGTCGAACGCCGGGGGAACATTGCTTTGTTGATACTGAACCGACCGGGACAGAGCAACGCCATCAGCTGGACCCTCGGTTCGGCAATTCTGGCGGCGTTGGATGACTTGGAAGACGATCAGAGCATCTTGGGCATCGTCCTGACCGGGGCTGGATCCGTGTTCTGTGCCGGCGCGAAACTGGGTGAAGTGGTGAACCCGGAAGGAGTCGACAGCGAGGCGCAATACTACGGATTCCGCGATATCGTCAGAGCCGCGAGCCGCATCAGAACCCATGAGTTGCCGATCATCTGCGCGCTCAACGGCGGTGCGGTGGGAGGCGGGGCCGCCCTCGCGTTGATGTGCGACCTGGTAGTAGCGTCGGAGAAGGCGTTCTGTCTATTTGCCTTTGGGCGCATCGGCGCGTCGGCAGCGGATATGGGCTGCTCGTACATACTGCAGCGCTTGGTCGGCGTCACACGAGCGCGTCACCTACTTTATACGGGCGCACGGGTGCAGGCCGACCGGGGTAAGGAATACGGCATGTTTCTCGACGTCGTTCCGCCTGACCAGCTTCTCGATACGGCGCTTAAGTTGGCGCGCGAGATAGCGGAATCCACGCCCCGGCACGCGTTGACCGCGACCAAGCAGGTGATGCTGCGCGCGGAGACTACTGATTTTGAAACCTGTGTTTTCTACGAGCGATACCTGCAGAGCTACTTTCTCAACGGTGCCGAACACAAGGAGCGACTCAACCGCTACCTGGATTCGCGCCGTTCCAAGCGATGAATAATTACCTAAGGATACGAAATGCAGCCCAACTACGAGCGATATAAGAGTCTGAAGTTCGACCGGCCGCACCCGCGGGTCATTCGTATCACACTGAGTTCTCAGCTCAAACTCGGTGTGATGGACCCGGACATGCACCGCGAGTTGTCAGAAGTATGGCGCGACGTCGATAGCGATCCGACCGTTGCGACCATCATCGTCACCGGGGAAGGCAAGACATTCTCGGCCGGCGGCGATCTGAAGCACGAGTTGAAGGTGGCGGTGGACTATGACCTACGCATGCAGGCCATGAAAGAAACTCGGGATCTCGTCTACAACATGATCCATTGTTCCAAGCCGATCGTGAGCGCCATCCGCGGTTGGGCGGTCGGGGCAGGCCTCGCTGCGGCGCTGTTGGCTGATGTGTCCGTGGCGGCAAAGGATGCGAATTTCATGGACGGCCATACCAAGATCGGTGTGGCCGCAGGCGATTGTGCAATGATCATCTGGCCCTTGCTCGTCAGCATGGCCAAGGCCAAATACTATTTGTTGTGCTGCGAGCGCTTGAAGGGCGATGAAGCCGAACGCATTGGTCTCGTGTCGCTGGCGGTCGATGACGGAGAAGTCGAGGCTAAGGCGCTGGAAATCGCATCCAATTTGGCAATGGGCGCCGCCGCGGCCATCCGATGGACCAAGTATTCGCTCAACAGCTGGATCCGCAACGCGGGACCCATCTTTGATGCGAGCGTCGCCTATGAGTTCATGGGATTCTCCGGCCCCGAAGGACTTGAGGGGATGAAAGCCTTTTTGGAAAAGCGTCCCCCGCAATTTCCCGAGCAGACGACGATTTAAATGAACTCCCTGCTGAAGGTGTTCAGCTTTGACGGGGTCGTTCCTGTGGTCGACTCCAGTGCTTATGTGCACCCGTCAGCTGTCTTGATCGGTGACGTGGTGGTCGGTGCTCGCTGCTACGTCGGGCCCTGCGCCTGCTTGCGGGGCGATTTTGGGCCGATCGTAATGGAAACGGGCTCCAATCTGCAGGATTCCTGCGTAATGCATAGCTTTCCGGGTCAGGTCGCGATCATCGAGCAAGAAGGGCATGTCGGGCACGGCGCCATCCTCCACGGATGCCGCGTGGGCCGCAATGCCCTGGTCGGAATGAATGCCGTGATCATGGACAAAGTCCACATCGGTGAGAATTCCTTCATTGCGGCAGGCGCCTTCGTCAAGGCGGGCATGCAAGTTCCAGCGAACTCGTTGGTGGCGGGAATTCCTGCGAAATTGATACGGCCTCTCACCCAAGAGGAAGTGGCTTGGAAGACGAATAGCACACGAACCTATCAGGTGCTGGCCGAACGCTCGAGGCATTCCCTGCGCGAGTGCGAACCGTTGTTCGAGATGCCCGCCGACCGGAAATCGGTGAATTGGACCGGAAGTTTTCCCTTCGTAAACGACGTCCAGGTAGGCAAGCATGATGAGTAAAAGTGATAGTGGCATGGACTTCTTGTTGAGTGATAGCCAACGGGCGTTTCGCGATTCACTGCGTCAGTGGGTCACACCCAATCTACCGGAGGGTTGGCGGAACGGCCGATTCACTCAGTCGATGGCCGAGGCCGAGCGTGGCGCCGCGCTGCGCGCATGGGAGGCCAAGGTACACGCAGCAGGGTACGCGGGATTGCATTGGCCAAAGGCGTATGGTGGCCATGGATTGACGTTGGTCGAACATTTGATCTATGGGGAAGAAACCGGGCGCGTCGGTGCTCCGGAGGGTATCAATCCCATCGGACGCGAATTGGTGGCCGGCGTGTTGTTACACGCGGGAAGCGAGGCACAGAAACTGCGGCTACTGCCGCGAATCGCGGCCTGCAAGGATATCTGGTGCCAGGGCTTCTCGGAACCGAACTCCGGCTCCGATTTGACGTCTTTGAAAACGCGCGCCGAGCTCACGGATGGCGCCTGGCACATTCATGGTCATAAGATCTGGACCAGCTATGCACAGCATGCGGACATGTGCCTGCTGCTGGCGCGTACTTCGGTGGAGAAGAAGAGCAGTGAGGGACTGACACTATTTGCGGTGCCCATGACCACCCCGGGCATTACCCGGCGGGGCATGCAACAGCTTGACGGCACGTGGGATTTCAACGAGGTGTTCTTCGACGACGTCATCATTCCGGAGAGTTCCGCCTTCGGCCCGATAGGCGGGGGCTGGGCGGTGTCAGGTGCGGTGCTAGCGATCGAACGCGCGACGACCCGTTTGTACCGCCAGGCCCGCTATGTGGACGAACTCAAACATGCGCACCGGGTTGCCCGTGCGCGTCGGTCGGATGGAGGGCTGCCGGAGGACATGCGCCAAAGGATCGCTGAAGTCTACAGCGAACTCCTGGTACTGCGCGCGCTCAACGTGCATTTCGTCGGCAGAATCGTTGCCGGTGAAAAAGTGGGCTCTGAGGCAAGCATCCTCAAGCAGTGCTGGAGCCATTTTCATCAACATGCCACCAGCGCCATCGCCGAAATGCTCGGGGAGGACCAATGGTTTCCTCTCGCGGATGGCATGGATTGCCAGCGCTTCATGCCGGTCTATTTCCATTCCCGTGCCGAGACCATCTTTGCCGGTACCTCGGAGATTCAAAAGGACATCATCTCCGAGCGGCTCCTCGATCTACCACGGCGTCGCTGAGATAGGATTCCCTTACCATGTTCAACTTCATCACTGAAGACCATCGGCAGATTGCCGACGCCGCGCGCGTAGTTTTCGAAGATCTGGCCTCTGCCGACAGCACGCGACGGCAGACCGCCAAGCTGCGCATCGACGCAGCGACGATCGGAGACGCTCTGAGTGACCTGGGCGTATTCACTTCCGACGACGTCTCGATGTCATGCGCGCAAGTTCAGGCGCTCATTGCGCGCGAAGCGGGAGCGGCTTGTCTGCCTTTTCCCGTGTTGGAGGCCCTGGCCGCACACTCGGTGGTCGTGCGCTGCCCGGCGACACGGGATGCGTCGCCGCTCTCCGGAGTGCTCACGGTGCCGTTGATGGACGGGGAGGGCGTGCCCGATTGCCGGCTGACGGCGGGACGCATAACGGGCGGCGTACGCCTGGTGCCATTCGCGCAAGCCGCGACCGCTGTGCTGATTCGCGCGACGAGCGACTCTGGCGATGTGCTCTGCGGCGTCCGCCTTGCAGGTAACGGCGTCGGGCTCGCCTCTCGTGCAACCGTCGAGGAGGATTATCCGGTGCATGACCTGCGCTTTGAGCATTCGGCGAGCGAATTCATCGTCGACGCTTTGCAAATAGGGGAGTCGGCGGCAGCGGCGTTACGCCGGCGGACCAGCCTGCTGGCAGCCGCGGAGATTGCGGGAGTGTGCCGTCGTATGGTGAAGATGACTCGCGACTACCTCGTTGCGCGCACCCAATTCGGAGCGCCGCTCGGTACCAATCAGGCATTGAAGCATGCCCTCGCCGATGCGCTCGTGAAGCTCGAAGCCATGAATGCGGCAGTCGACTACGCAGCGGCAGCCTCGGACGCCAATGCAACCGATGCGGATTCAGCAGTTTGCGCAGCAAAACTGTTCTCGGGGCGCGGCGGCAAGGAAATCGCTGATTCCATGTTACAGCTGCACGGGGCCATCGGTTATACGATGGAGTTTCCCCTGCAGTTGCTCATGCGCCGGACCTACCGGCTGCAAGTGGCGCACGGGTCTCCTCGAGTTGAGGGCGCGCGACTGTATGAAGCGTTTCTTGCCGCCTGAGTCAATTCAAGCTTATCGCAGTGCATGCTTATTTAAAAGACCGACCGGACGGTATATAGTGTGATAAGGTTGATCCGGACCGTGGATTCGAGGGGTTAAGGGGCTGTTGGTCGATCTAGGGTTGTCGAATCGATGAGTATCATTCAGTCAAAAATTTCGACGTCATCGAAGGCGTTCAAAGAAAACCAGGATGCCTACAGGGCACTGGTTGCCACGTTGCATGAGCAGCGGCAGATCGTGTTCAATGGTGCCGAAGCCAAGATCAAGAAGCGTCATCTCGACGCCGGCAAGCTGCTGCCGCGTGACCGCGTGCGTGCGCTTTTGGACCCGGGATCGCCCTTCCTCGAGATCGCCACGCTGGCTGGCGGGATTACATCGGGGGCCGCCCAGTTGGGTGCGGGCATCATTACGGGTATTGGGCGAATCCGCGGGCGGATTTGCATGGTCATCGCCAATGACTCCACGGTGAAGGGAGGCACCTACTTCGGCATGACGGCGCGCAAGCACGTGCGTGCACAACGAATTGCGGGACGCTACCGGCTGCCCACCATCACCTTGGTGGACTCCGGCGGCGCGTACTTTCCCGAGATGCACCGGGTATTTCCCGACGAAGGCCAATACGGCACTGTATTTCACCAAATCGTCAGGCAATCGGCGGAGGGCATCGCGCAAATCGCGGTGGTCCATGGTGCCTGCGTTGCCGGTGGTGCGTACGTGCCGTCCCTATGCGAACAGGTGATTATCGTCCGCAACCAAGGCTACATGTACCTCGGAGGTCCGGAGATCACCTTTGCGGCGACCGGCGAAAATGTCGACCGTGAAACGCTCGGCGGGGCGGAAATGCACTCCCGCGTCAGTGGTGTCACGGACCATATGGCTGACAACGACCGGCATGCCCTGGCTTGGGCGCGTGAGTTGATCGCCGATCTGCCGCGACAGACCGGTTACGTGAGGCCGCCGGTCGCGGCGCAGCAGCCGCTGTACGACTCGAGCGAGATCTATGGCATCGTCAGCAACAACCCGAAATCGCCGACGGACACGCGCGAGATTTTGGCCAGACTGCTCGACGGCAGTCGTTTTGACGAATTCAAACCTGCTTACGGGGATACCTTGCTGTGCGGGTTTGCGCACATCCATGGCTTTGAAGTGGGCATCGTGGCCAACCAGGGAGTGCTGTTCACCGAAAGTGCCCTCAAGGCAACACATTTCATCGACCTGTGCTGCAGGCGCCAGATTCCGTTGCTCTTTCTTGCGGACATCACGGGATTCATGGTCGGCAAGGCGGCGGAGCGCAGCGGCATTGCGAAAGCCGGCGCAAAGATGATCACAGCGATGTCCTCCGCCAACGTGCCGAAATTTAACGTCATCATCGGGGGATCTTACGGCGCCGGGCATCTGGCCATGTGTAGCCGGCAGTTCGAGCCGGACATGATTTTCGGTTGGCCCAACGGCCGCAGCGGATTGATGGGGCCCGAGCAGGCGGCGACCACACTCGCCATGGTGCAGCGACAAAAGCGAGCCCGTGATGGTGAGGAATGGTCGGACGCCGATGAGCAGGTATTCAAAGCGCCAATCCGCCAACAATTCGAGACGTTTGCCAGCATTTACAATTTCGCCGGTAACCTGTGGATTGATGACGTCATCGACCCGACGGAAACAAGGACCGTATTGGGCCTGGCGCTCGATTTGGCCGCTCGCCGCCCCCTCGAGCCGACGCAGTTCGGCGTGTTGCGGATGTAGGCCCCGAACGTGCTGCGCAAGTTATTGATTGCCAATCGGGGCGAGATCGCCTGTCGCATCGCCCGCACCTGCCGGCGACTCGGCGTTGCGGTTGCCACGGTGCATTCCGCCGCGGATCGCGACGCTATGCATGTCCGTGAGGTGGGTGAGTCGGTGGCCATCGGTGGCGCACCGGCGGCCGAGAGCTATCTCAACATTCCGGCCATTCTAAGCGCGGCAGCGCAGGTGGGGGCGGATTCGGTCCATCCCGGCATCGGCTTTTTGTCAGAAGATCCCAATTTTTCTGCTGCCGTCGAGGCTCACGGTTTGATCTTCGTCGGACCCAGACCTGACACGATGCGCCGCTTCTCCGACAAGTGGGCGGCCAAGCGCGAAGCGCGCCAGGCAGGCGTGCCGGTGATCGGCGGCAGCGAAGGCAGCTCCAACGATGCGGTTGCAGTCGAATCCATGATTCGTGGGGACATGCGTCTTCCCGTTGTGTTGAAAGCGGCAGCGGGCGGAGGAGGACGTGGCGTTCGCATTGTGCGTAGTCTGGATGGCTTGCTCGGCACCATCGAATCAGCAATGCGCGAGGCCCAATCCTCGTTCGGACGTCCCGATCTGATCGTAGAGGAGTTTGTGGAGAATGCCAGGCACCTCGAAGTGCAGGTCGCGGGCGACGGACAGGGCAACGCCATTCATCTCTTCGAACGAGAGTGTTCGTTGCAGAGGCGCTTCCAAAAAATAATTGAGGAAGCCCCGGCGGCTAACCTGACGCAGCGAATGCGCGAGCGGATCCTCTCGGACGCAGTCAATCTGGCGAAGAGCGTCAACTATCGAAACCTCGGGACCATGGAATTCTTGGTGACTGAAGATTGCCATTATTTTCTCGAGTGCAATCCTCGTTTGCAGGTGGAACACACCGTCACCGAAGAGGTGACCCGGCAGGACCTGGTTGAGATTCAATTGAAGATCGCGGCGAATGGCATTTTGCCTGTGATGCAAGACCAGATCGCCATTGTGGGACACGCGGTCCAAGCCCGCGTGTATGCCGAAGATCCAGCCTCTGGCTTCCTACCCTCCACCGGCCGATTGCAGCTGGTGGAGTTTCCACCCGACGTTCGCGTCGAAACCGGGGTCGAGACCGGGGCCGAGATCACGCCGTACTACGATCCTATGATCGCCAAGCTGATTGCGCATGCGGATGACCGGGCGCAGGCGTTGGATCGGCTACGCGCCGCTATTGGACGAACCGTGGTGTTGGGCGTCAAAACCAACCTCGGCTTCTTGGCGACTCTATTGGATCATCGAACCGTGCGTGCCGGCACCGCCGATAACCGATTCATTGACAGGGAACTCGGCACGAGCGTTGCTTCCACGCCAACGGAGACTAAAACGGTTGCCACTGCGGCCGCGCTTCTTTTGACTCACTGGAACACCTTTTCTCCCAGCGCCTATGTCGGATTGTGGGCGGGCGAAGGCGCTCTGTCCGGATGGCAGTATCGCGCTGACGCGATGCCCGCGCCGGCCACACCGTCATTCTCATTGACGGCAGACGACCGGGTTTGGACGATTGCCCAAGGTTGGGCATCCACTGACGAACTACTCATCTACGTCGACGGCAACGCCGTGTTGGTCAGGCGTCGCCCCGTCTCCGCGACCCAATGGCAAATCGAAATAGATGGGCGGGTTTTTCTCGTCGCGTTTTCGATCGACGAACGGGCGATCCAGCTGCAGGGGCCCTTCGGTACGGCTTCCATGACGGTGCTGCCGTTCCTGTCGCTGGATGCAGCGACAAGTGCGCGCAGCGGGCTGCTGCGCGCACCGATGATGGGCGTGGTGATCAAGGTAAACGTCAAAGTAAACGATACAGTCAACGCCGGTGACGTGCTGGTGGTCGAGGAATCCATGAAGATGGAGCTTTTGATCGAGGCAACCTGCAAAGGCACCGTCAAGGCGGTCAATTGCGCGACCGGGGATATGGTGGAACGCCACCAAGTCCTAATCGATGTCGAACCGCAGCGGGATGCGTGAAATGAGTTTCAACGAATGCGAAGACGGAGTTCGATATGAGTGACCTACCAAAGTCAGTGGTTTTTCACGAAGAAGGGCCTCGGGAAGGCTTCCAAATCGAAAAGCAGCTGTACCCGCTGGCTCAACGCGTGGAATTGATCGACGCTCTCGCCGCGTCAGGGTTGTCCCAGGTGCAGGTGGGATCGTTCGTCAAGGCGGTTCCTTCGATGGCGGATATCGAGCAGTTGTTCGCCGGCATCTCACCGCGCGAGGGGGTCCGCTATACAGCGTTATGGCTCAACGAGGGCGGCTTCAGGCGAGCGCAAGCGACGCCCAATGTGGATCTGTACGCCTATCTCATGCTCTACACGACCGACTCGCTCAGTCTGCGCAACAACAATTGCACGACCGCCGAACAGCGTGAGCGGCAGCGTCGTTGGGTGACGCTGTACCAGGAGGCAAACCTGCCCATCGAATCCGCGTACGTGGTGACTGCCTTCGGTTGCAGCTACGAAGGCGTCGTGCCCCTTAAGGTCACTCTTGGCGCGGTCAAGTACGTGGCGGACCTAGCCGCCGAATACAAATTTCCTCTGCCTCGAATCATGCTGGCCGACACGGTGGGCTGGGCAAATCCCGAGGACATCCGCAGGCGGGTGGGTGCGGTCCGTGACATGCTGCCGGACGTCAAGCTGGGCCTTCACCTCCACGATACCCGCGGCGTCGGCGCCGCCAATTTCTATGCGGCGTTGGAAATGGGGGTGGACATGTTCGACAGCTCCATTGCGGGGCTGGGCGGATGCCCCTTCGCGAATCACGCCAACAGCCAGGGGGCGGGCAACGTCTGCACGGAGGACATGGTGTTCATGTGCGAAGAGATGGGCGTATCCACGGGCATCGATCTCGACAAGCTGATCGAGGCGGCGCTCCTGGCCGAGCGCATCATCGGCCGGCCGTTGACTGGCAAGCTCATGCATGCCGGGCGTCTGAAGCGCTCAACTATCAACTGATCGGGAGATTGTATGGTGAATTCAACCTTCGGCGATAAATTGAAGGAACCGCGCCCCATTCGCGACGGGATGTTCTTGGGCAATCTGTCGGATCTCGAAGACCTGAGTCTTGCGGGTACCCGCTGCGCCGACTGCGCCGAGACTTCGCTGGGAAGCGTTTCCCTTTGTCCTAATTGCGGCAGCGATCGCGTCCATACGCTGCGGCTCGGTAATGACGGCATCCTATGGACTTACACGGTCGCACGGCACCGCCCGCCCGGTGACTATCGCGGTCCGGAACCGTTTAAGCCCTTCGGCATCGGGCTGGTGGAGTTGGGGGAAGGGCTGCGCGTCATGTGTCCGTTGGATTGCGCTTTGGACGAACTTCGGGTCGGACTACCTTTGCGTTTCTCACCATTCCTTCGGCACGACAAGGACGGCAGCACGGTCGTGTCGTTTGCGTACCGTTCCGTTTCGGAGTCCGCATTATGACCGACGTCGTTATCTTGGGAATTGGCATCCATCCCTTCGGCCGGTTCGACACGAGTTTTCAGGCCATGGGCTCCGAGGCTGCGCGCCTCGCCCTCACGGACGCGGGCGTCGACTGGCAGCAGATTGAGTTCGCGTATCTTTCCCGCATGTATCTTCCGGCAACGTCGGGTGCGCGAATCCTCAAGACGCTCGGCTGTACCGGAATTCCCATCGTCGACGTCGAGGCCGCGTGCGCCAGCGGCGGCGCGGCGCTACGGCAGGCGGTGCTTGCCATTCGTTCGGGCGAAGCGGATCTCGGTTTGGTACTCGGGGTGGAAAAGATGCCGCGTGGATTCATGGATCCGTCGATGATCTACAGTCCATGGCAGATCGAGATGGGCTTGTCGCTGAACCCTGCCTATTGGTCCATGCGGGCGCGGCGGCATATGTATGAATTCGGCACAACCGAAGAACAGATAGCCAGAGTCGCCTACAAGAACCACAAGAACAGCGTGCACAATCCGAACTCGATGTATCAAAAGGAGTTCAGTCTCGAAGAGATCATGCATTCTCCTTTGGTCTGCGATCCTATACGCCGCCTCGAGATTTGCGCGCCCAATGATGGAGCCGCCGCCTTGGTGGTGGCGTCGGCGACGCGCGCGAGACAGCTGGGATTCGTTGGCACGCCCATCCATATTGCGGCTTGCGTGCACACCATAGCGCGATATTCGGCGGATCTGCGCTGCCCAATCGACAGCATGAGCGCCAGTGCCGAGAATCCCGGACCGACCGAGGAAGCAGCACGGCTTGCGTATGCCGCGGCGGGATTTGGAGCCGGGGATATCGATTGCTTCGAAGTCCAGGATACCGACGCCTTTTGTGAGATCGAAGCCTTGGAGAGCCTCGGCCTATGTGCGGCGGGGGAGGGTGGACGCCTGGCCGAGGAGGGGGTGACCGATATCACCGGTACCAAGCCTGTGAACATGAGCGGCGGACTCATCAGCAAGGGCGAGCCGGTCGGCGCGTCGCATCTCGGGCAGATCTACGAGATCGTCACTCAACTGCGTGGCGCCGCCGGGGCGAGACAAGTGGCCGGCGCCCGTGTGGGGTTGGGGCACGTATTGGGTGCGGGCGGCAATTGCGCGGTGACTATTCTTAAGTCCTAGCAAGGGGAGTGGTTATGGCGGAATACGTTGCGGGAGAGAATCCGATCCGGTTCAAGCTGGAAGAGGGAATCGCCACGGTTACACTCGACCGACCGGCGCAGCGCAATGCGTTGTCCATCGAGGCGATGAATGGGCTGCATGAGATCTGGGAGCAGATCGACCAGACTCCTGAGGTGCGGGTCGTGATCCTTACCTCGAGCGATTGCGGCACATTTTGCGCGGGATTGGATCTCAAGCAAACGGCTAGCATCAAGCAGCAGACGGGCAAGGATATCCTCACCTTCATGAAGGATCCCTTTCATTTTCGTATGCGGCGCGTGAAGGTGCCGATCATCGCGGCAATGACGGGTCATCTCATGGCCGGCGGTATGCTCATGAGCTTGAACTGCGACCTGCGTGTGGGCTTGAACGGTTCCCGGGTGGGCATCACCGAAAGCAAGATAGGACGTGGTTCGCCATGGGCCATGCCGCTTCTCTGGATGCTGCCTCAGCCCATATTGATGGAGTTGGTGCTGACAGCTGAACTGATGCCGATTGAGCGGTTGCGTGATCTTGGCCTCATCAATTACCTCGAAGAGACGCCGGATGCCGTTCGCGAACGTGCGCTCGTGCTTGCGCGGCAGATCCGCGCGAATGCGCCCTTGTCGCTGGAAGCTGGAAAGCGGTCGATATTAACCGCCATGAGTGTCGGCTGCGATGCGGGACTGGAAATGGCATGGCACATCTACCGCAAAGCCTATGACAGCGATGACGCGCAGGAAGGAGCTCGGGCATTTGCGGAGAAACGGCCGCCAGTATGGACGGGTCGTTGACAATGATTGGTTTTGGCGCTATTACATTTTATAGATAGACCGATGCGTCGGATTGTTTATCATCCGCTGCAAATAAGAATCTTCATCAATAGGCTCTAAGGGGGGCAACAGCATGAGTAAGAATTACAAACACGGCGAGGCTGGCTTAATCAGGATTCGGCGGGACCATGGTAGCGCCGTGGCGGCCTCCATCGCGCTCCTGACCTGGGGTGCGGCGGTCGCGCAAGTCGATACCACGGCGCCGGCCGAGTCTGGCAACGATCTTCAGGAAATCATTGTCACCGCTCAGCGACGTTCGGAGAGCATGGAGCGGGTTCCAGTGACGATGGAGTCGCTCGGGACGCTCGAACTCGCCAAGCAACAAATCAACACGGAAAGCGATTTGCAGATCGCGGTGCCGGGTCTAATCGTGAGAGCGGGTCGCAGCTCTGACGTATTGAATTACAGCATCCGTGGTGAGACGGTCGATCCCATCAGCGATATGCGCCCA
>Ga0209208_10003829_pt1 | contig 21502 bp, 12 predicted proteins | sample S1TSphfallax_3_FD_187694 | JGI IMG/M metagenome (GOLD analysis project Ga0209208, IMG submission 187694) | Host-associated microbial communities from peat moss isolated from Minnesota, USA - S1T2_Fd - Sphagnum fallax MG (SPAdes) (version 2) | ecosystem: Host-associated > Plants > Peat moss >...
ACAGTGGTCAGCAGCAAAAAGATATCGACTGTGATGAGCCCCATCCGGCGCCGAATGAAAAAACGCAACCCATCCGGTGGACAGAACGGCCAACTGGTGCATTGGTGGCTGTTGTTTCACTCTGGCCCAATTTGGTGAATGTAAAACCCGTGCCATTGTTTTTCCAGAGTTTTGTGGTAGGCCACTTGTAAGTGTGATAGTTCCTCTGCAAAGGGAGGGAACTCTGTGTTTGAAGAAGTTCCCCACACAAAAGAAACAAAATTAAAATTTGACAAGAAAGTGATGGAGAGAGCCACTTATTCTGGTAATGGCCTCCCCCTAGGCTTTATCAAGCACCTCAAAATATGAATTTTGAAAAAAGAGGAGAAGCAAGTGGATGTTATATATATATAATGAATTTTGTTGGTTTGTTTTGTTTTGTTTTATTTTTCTCTATTTCTTGTTGGGTTTGAAGGGACAATGGAATGGTGGATGGCCTTATAGCACTTCTTTAAAACACTTGTGGGAAAAGAACAAAGGATCCTTTACAGTACTCAAAAAGAAAATAATGATGATAATACTAATAGTAATAATGACAATGAGTTTTGTAGTGGATTGAAGTAGAGCTCACATCTCCCACAATTTTAAACACCAAACGTAATGAATTTGATGGGCCTTGTACCCTAAAAGAAAAACAGCGTAGGGTTAAATGTCAATAACCTGGCCTTCTTTTTTGTCAAATCAACTCAACCTCCTTCCATATATAATTGTATAGGTACACTTCAATCGCATCACCTGAAGTTTTTTGCTTTTGTGGAGTTGGTTATGGGTGTTTTAATTTTGTAAATTGTCCCCAGTTCTGATTTTTCCAAAAAGAATTAAATCAAAGAACCACCAGTTCCAGGCTTTTGAGAAAATCTCAGAACTAAAGAACCTCTGGTTCCCAATGTTTCAAAATTTCCAAACGACCTGTAGCTGTAATGAAACAACTGGCAAAGAGCCATTGGGTTTCTACGTGGCTCTCTTATTATTACTAGTGGGTACGTGTGACCTTCGGACACTGTGAAGTCCCCCGTTTTCTTTAAACCCGGTTCATGTTTTAGTTTTTTTTAGAAACTTTTATCTTTTTTTATTTTATTTTAATGTATTTTCTGTTATTATTATTAGTTTATTATTATTTTATTTTATATTATTTTATATTATATATTTTATTCAATTTTTAAGTGTTTAAAAAAAATTCTAATTGTTAAAGTGTTTTTCTGTTTTTTTCTCTCTAGTTTTTCCCCTTTTAATATATATATATATATATTTATTTTTTTCTTTTTTGTTACAACTTTGTTTCATTTTATGTATTTATTAATAACGCGATCGATGGCTGGGCGCCGCCCGGCCCGCGCTAGGTTTTTTTTTCATGTTCGGCTCTTTGACCGTAGGCACCCCAGTAAGTAATTTGAAGCCTGGGTGTTGGGAGTTGGGACCTGGATTGGTTGCGACTCAGGACTCGAGACTTGGTAAGTAAAGAAGTCAGGCCTTCGAGACTCGGGACTCGGTAAGTAAAGAAGTAAAAATGTGTGATTGAAGTCCTGAATACTTTTTGGGCCCTCACGTTCGAGGGGACAGTTTTAAAAGTGATCTGGGTTTCAGGACCTCGACATACAGACGCATAGACAAGTGAATTAATATATTAGATTTTGAGAATGGCGGTTATATATCAGAACCAGTTCTATAATCTTCTGAGAACAGTAGTTGCCACATTAAAGAATCACCCTGATAACTGGTGTGGTTTGTGCCATTTCTGATACCCATACAACACTGTTTCAAACTCTTTGAAATCTCATCCTTAGGGTAGTCAGGCTTCATATTGGCATATTTTGTTGTGCAATTTAAACTTTATCCACTCTTTGAATTTTTATTTTTATTTTTTGTGTGGTGGAGATGGGAGGAGGTGTCAGCATGGCTACTGTACTATTAATATAGGTTTCGCACAAAAGGAAACATGGAACCACTAAAGTCGCATTTCCAACACTATTGGCCCACCACCTTAGGGATGACAACATCTCCCTTGTGGGTGACATTTTGTGTCCTCATCCATCTTTCCATCGGTGGTATCACATACTTGCATTCAATGATTTTGATTCAACATGCCAAACATGCATCTTACTTGCATTCAATGATTTTGATTCAACATGCCAAACATGCATCTTACTTGCATTCAATGATTTTGATTCAACATGCCAAACATGCATCTTTCCAGCGCTGGTATCAGATCCCTCCATTTGACGACTTAATTCAACGTGCCAAACATGAAAGACATTTGCAAAGAGTAGAAGGGTACTGGAGAGCCTTCTATTTTTGCTTACAAAAAAGACCTCAGATCCCGGCTACTTACAATATAAGTAGCCAAGCTTCAAAAATGCTCAGGTAACCTTTTGCTTATCATGGTAGGATGAATGATTTCACAGATGGCAATTTAAAAAGACACCAAGCTTATTTTCTTGAAAAAAATAGTCTTCAAGTGTGGGAGGTTCAATGTTAGGTATTTGGTGACAATAGTTTGTGTGCAATTTGTGAGTTGACCTCAAAAAGGTTCAAGTTTTTGAAGGGTTAAACTCTTGCAAAAACCTAATGGCAACATTGAAATCCACAGCCAAATTGTGTGATGGCTGCCCACAAACCCAATGCACCCTACTTCCATCTAAGGGATTCAAATATCTCATCCATACCAAGTACAAATAAGTTGATGAGGCGTTATTTTCATAGAATGCTCTTGTCTGAGTTCACTAACAACTTGCATTTACTACGGGCCTATATTGGATCAGGCTCCAAAGTTTAAAAATACGCAATATATGACCCTTGAGATGAACTCAAACTATATATTAGAGTTATCCATAAAGTCACCCTCTGTTTCACCCCCTATCTCCTCTCCTTTCGCCCCCTATCCCCTCTTTCAGTGGTATTCGCAAAATAATGAAATTTTATTAAATCTGGGTATGAAATGCTGAAAGTCAGCATTTAATGCACAAGGTTCGAGAGTAATTATAGTAGTTGTACAGGTAGAAGCAGTGAAAGCAGGAAAAGGGCAACACAGGATGAAACTCAGTTTACCACCAAAATTGGTGAAAAAACTAGTATGAGTCCCAGTTATTTCCTTTTGTAAATTTTCATTCCCACTTAAGCGTTTGATGCACTATTATGCCAAAACTGGCTGTTCTCGCCCCCTAATCGCGTGACTTTACAGATAACTCTATTATTATAAATTTAAGGTTGCTGTACCTCAAAGAATGAACTGATCTCACCCATCTTCGTTTCTCAGAACCCAACCCTTCTTCATTTCTCAGAACCCAAGGTGACTCTAGAGATAATCTGGATTTGGATGAGATCAATAAGAATTTGGAGTACCTTATACAGCAGATTGGATCAACCCCAATAGTTTTCTAACAGACTATGACAACAAATAAATAGTACATATCGGATCACACAATTTTTGTCAAAAACTAACATGACTGGATAGACACAACACACAATTTATTAGGTTCCAGCCCCATTGGGTGGAGCTCACAAGGACTGAGCTAAGAAGCATCAGCTAGATAACTCCAATGAGGTATCAAACCTATCCCCTCATATTGTGCACTGACAAACTGATAGCCTGAAACTCTAGCAATCTGTTAGAGTTGTACTTATTCTCAACTGTGGAAATTCTAAAATACTCAAATTCAGGCTGTTGGACCCCTTTTTCATATTTTGGCCTATTTGAAAATAGGTTCTTGTAACCTACCTGCCACTATGGGTACTACTGGGGGTAATGGCTGGCCAAATTATAGGTTCAAATTGGACTGCTAAAAAACCACCCAAACAAGCTAAAACCACTGTGTCTTAGGAATTACTCATTATAACAATTTTTTTGAATTTCTTCCTTTTTTCCATTTTAGAGAAAATAATGCAAGAGAATAATTTAATGAAAAAATGGGTATGACTTGAAATGAGAATGAACTCTAAATGGGACTAAACTCTGTTACTATTAGCTCTATTGGTGCAAGGGATCAAATCAGGTCTGGAAAATTCATGTGTTTTTCTCCTTCTTTTTAGATGGAGGATTTTCATACAATTTTTTTATAAAAAAATCAAGCATGTACCTATTATTTATTTATTTGGTGTGGTGGGAGGGAATATTATGCAGCAATATGGTTGCTGAGTGTTTTCATTTATTTTCCTAAAGTTTTGTGGGTCTTTTGTATTTTGGTTTCTAGAGTTCAATCATTAAAGGTTGGAATACATTTATTCTGCACGCACAGATACTTTACTCGTTTGGGGACCATTTACACCCAATGAGAAGGCCTGGTTGTGACACACAGATGAATATGAAGGAATGTTTCAACAAAGCATCTTGGAACGGAGTGTTTTCTTTTGTCTACTAAAAACAAAACTTTACACACATGATTCATGTGGAGTAACCCAATTGCTACAAGTTTCCAGAAAGTTGCTTATGCGTAAAGTTTCTACTTGGGGGAAATGACTTAGGGTTATTTTTATACCACCACAATCCACAATTGGTAGAATAACTTGAAACCACTGTTGAGAAAGATTCCCAATGTGTGAAGAAGTTTATCCAAATGTTCAGAAATAAATGATTTCTGCGAGTTTTTAAATAGCTCCAGGTCAACAAATGCGCTGGACCTGGGGTGTTTAGCATCTCTCTATAATATACCCAATTGTTGAAACTGATATTCAGAAAGATCCCCAAAGTGCAAAGAAGTTTATCCAAATGTTTGATTTCTTTTCTTTTCTTTTCAAAGACTCTTTAAGACCATTGGGCAATACCCACTTGTTGAAACTTGAAACCGCAATTGAGAAAGATCCAAAAGCGCTGAGAATTTATCCAAATGTTCACCAAAAATTAATATTTAGTGTGCAGTTTGTCATCTTGTGCAATTAAGAAAACCTTCTGAAAAAACACATGATTTTCACCAACTAGCCCACCCTGATTGGCCAAAGGAGGTTGAATCCATGTGCTACCAATTTTTCCTCACATATTGACGATCAATTTTCAATATATAAATTACACCATATAGTTGCAGTTAGAGTGAACCAGAGCAACCCACCTCTGCACCATGTAGGATGGATGGAATATGGACAGGAAACATTTTTTCATTCTATTCTTGTCCATTAGCTAACCTTGGGTGGGTTAACTATGTACTAACTACTAACCATGAGGAGACGCTAAACAACCCCCCTCCCCATTGAGCGCTAGAGAGAGTGAGTGCCAACCATTGACATAATTTTCAGTGTTTAATAGCAACAGTCAATTTTACCTTTTGATCTAAAAAGAGGATCAAACTAGTCAAATATTGCATTAAAGGACTTTATGCAGGGCTAATCATTATTGATTGTTTTTATGTCAAACACAACTCACCTAAGGATGTTTAGTTGTTCCCTAATGATCCACATGTTACCTACCTCGTAACCACCAAGTGCATTAACCTAATTACCTACCTACATAATAACCACTTAAATTATCTACCTACTTACCAATGATACTCAACGACTTACCTGGGTAGTTTGATAGGCAGTGTGAAGGCAGGAGGAATGTCATAGAAGTAGTACGTTTTTTTAAGGTTGAATCTTGGGAACTCAGTTGTGGGTTTATCCACAACTGAGTCATAATGGGTGTCCAATGAATCGGTGCATTGGTATGTGCTGACTCGCATACTGTACCTACAACTCATGTTGGGCACAAAATAATTTGCAATAGGTCTAGTCAATTATTTTTTAAATAATTGAAATTTGTTGAAATTGTTTTAAATTGAAAATCATTGGGTTACTATTACAAACACACAACACAAGATGTTTTTTGCATACTTTTTCCTTTATCATTGAAATTTTGGAAAAATAAATTTGAAATTGTTATACATAAATAAATAAATAGATATTCAGCAAAGAAGTGTGCAACATCATCAGTTGCAACTATCAATATAATTACACTGTATTATATACAACATGTGTCAGTCCAATTCCCTGTGAATGGATGAAAACATGGATGAAAAGATGTGTGGTGCATGTGTTAATTTGACAAGAAAAGGGGGATATGGTGGAGGCCTTTCCTTAACTTATTATGAGGATTTAGATGCCATATTCTCAGTTCAGTTGAGAGGAACTGCCATGTTTGGAATGCAATAATGTACAATTTTCCTTGTTGGGCTGCTCATCATTTTTGTGCTTCTCTTTTCATGTTTTTAATCTCATTATGGATAAGTTGTCAACTAGAGTTGAGACCAAAAGACCCGTCTCCGAAGCAAGCACCAGCAAAAACCGGCTCTCCCAGTCACACCCAATGGTTCATTCCTTCCTTCCTTTTGTTCAGTTGTCAACAACAGAGTCCTATAAAGACAGTGGCTATTTTGTGCATTTGTGTGCTGACTTTTGAGGCTGCTGATGCTTTGCATCCACGCAAGGTTTTTCTTTTGGTTCAATTTTGTGATGTAGCCAACTTGAGCTATAGATCAGATATGAATGTAGAAAACATTAAGAATCCTTTTATATTTTGGCTACCTGCTGGAACCTGTTGTAGTAGGGCCAACTTTTTCACAAAAAACCTTTGTATGTGTGAAAATAGTTCAACTTAAATTCTTCATGGTCAAGACACTGTAAACCCTACCATTAGGCCATATAATTTAATAGTCTCTACCACTGATTCACATTAGTGGAAATTATGTATGTATGATTTTTTGACAATTTGTGTTATGTTCTTTTTTTTGCTGAGAGCTAAATCTGTAAATAGTGGTATGAAGAGACCACATACATACCAACTGGGAAAAAATCTACAAAAGTTGGGGGGCCTAGGAAATGCCCTTAGTTTGGGAGCATTGACCTCCAATGGGCTTTCCTGTCACTTTTAAGTGCAATAATTAACTTAGACATAGGTAGATTTTGGGATGTAGGAGCAAGTTCTTAGTTTTTATGTCTATTTCTTTAGAGTGAGATGGATCTTAAGCCTTTCAATCCTCCTCGCTCTAAAGGATAGGTTTATGATCTCCAGGAAGGATATTCATGGCATAAGGTGCCTTCCGAGTACCCTAGGAAATTTCTTGGAGTGCTTTTCCAACAATACTAAAAGTAATCTAGAATTGTCTTAAAATCCTCAAACTGATACCCTAGTACATGGGTGACTTTGGCATAAATTAAATTATTTTTATCATGCTGAAGTTTTTGGGAAAAAAATAGCCCTTTTGTCAAAAAATTAGATTGCATGAATTTGGAATTGAACCCTAGCCTAGTACAAAGTAATACATTACTTGTGAACAGATTGACCACAAGGACAATAAGATAACGCTAAATTTGAGTTATAATTTAATATCTAAATTTAATATATATTGAATTTTCAAATTTTAAAAATCAGATGATGAATCTTCAATTTTTAAATAAATAAATTATTTAGCATTTATGTTCTCAACCTGCCCATGTACTACAATAGTAACTCATCCTTTTGATTTGATTCTTAGGCTTAAGGTAAAGCCATAATAAGGCAAGGGTTGAACTTCACAAGAATAAAATCTAGGTCCCTAATTGCTACTAAAAGTCATAGACAACAATTCGAGGTTTTGGGAAAATCCTTTGTTTGTGTGGGATTTTGCTAGTCTATTAGGAGGGCACGTTATCAAGTGTAATTTCCCCTATGTGAAAACATTCATATCAAAAACCATGATGCCAACGAAACAAGGCATTTCAAAACACCCTTTTTCATTTTTAATGTTTTCCCCTTATGATATTTGTAGACCAACAAATGAGTATAGGATTGAAATTATGTATGTTTATTACATAACTATGGAAACCTATATTTTTGTTTGCACAAATATTGTTTCATTTTTCTATTTTTTGTGTGTAACGATTACGCCACACCATTCTTCTACCATGTATTTCACACATTCATAAACTTTACCAAAACCTTTGAAGATTAAAATTTTAATTCCCTTCACAATTCTATTCCATCAAACTTTGCACTCATACAACAATTTGTTTTCATCAAGTGAAGGTTTTTTTTTCCAAAGGTCACAAATACCCATTTATATACTAACCAAAAGAAAACTAAACAAGAAATTTTCCAAAAGTTTACACATCACATGGGGAGCCATGTGATTCAACATGTGCATTATTGTGGTAGGTTTTCCATGTGAATTGTCATGTGTAAATCAATGCATATTAATGTGACAAAGACTTTCTACATAAATTATCATGTGTGAGTTAATGCACATTAATGTGATAAACATTTTGCACATGAATTATCATATGTGAGTCAATGCACAATAATGTGGTAAAAATTTTGCACATGAATTATCATGTGTGAATCAATGCACATTAATGTGAAAAAGAATTTTGACAAGAATTATCATGTGAAAATCATGCACATTAATTGAAATTATGACCAAACCATAATTATATTATGAAATTTAACTATTAAGTAAATTACCAAATTTAACCCATATGCAATTACATACATAATAAATTTAAATACATCTAGTTACATATCCATTTCATATCATTGGGTTGAAAACAAATTCCTACATAGTGAATCCCTCATGCCCATGTTTGGTTCTACCTCATGCATGCCCTTATACAACTAAAGGTTTCACCTAGCACAAAAATAGATGAGGTCTCAAGTTTCATTTCTTCAATATTGTAGATATAATCTTTATTAGACATTGAATCATGTCTCTCATTTGAGGCAACCTATTTTAGTGTCACAAAAAAATTGAAATGGCAACAAACATAACATTTGTAAAACATGTTCACCCAAGGACAATGGCCTTCGTATCATATTGACTTAACCCAATCATTATGTTGCACAATGTTTTATTAGTAGTGCATTATTTTAAACTTATTTATGTATTATTTTTAACATTCATTTTTTGGGGAGACATGTCATTGTCTACTAGTTTTGTATCCTTGGAAAGGTTTGAATTTGTGAAGGTTTAACTTTCAATTAAATCCTTATTAGCACATAACTAGGTTACACAAACTAAATTTTCACACACCATCCATACATTATACAAAAACACTTACAATACAATAGATGAAACTTGCATGTTTTTTAGCTAAGATTGTTCACTAGTCTAAAACTTGGTTTTTCTATGAATTACAATGGGGATCTCATCACATGCATCTAAAGACTTAACCTTATGAGAAATCACTCACCAAAGACATATATATTTTCTTTAGTGATCTCTTCCATAATCAAAATGACATATAAATTTATTGTGACATAAGTTCATTAAACATTTAAGGCTTATCCCAAGATTCAATAACAAACTAATAACATGAAATCATGACAAGAAAATTGAGCCCGAAACTCCATGTACAACCTTTCAAATACTTGAAAGGAAAAATGCATAACTCATTAACCCCATTCATCTACATTTATTAAATATTATCATTCATCAATTTCAAGTCAATAGTGTTATGGCACATATTAACTTTTTAAAGTATCATCCTTCTATGGATAAATAGATTCCTGAGGTTCCTTCATTTTGGGTCGAAAAGAAACCCAACCTCTTCAAAACATGATACCTATTTCTAAATGAAGTTGACATTGTGTTTAATAGGCCATATAGTCAAGACTTGCAACCTAGCAATGGCAAACTTTCGTGCAAACCCATCCACACAATAACTTAAGTCATTAGAATAGAACCAATGCTTATGGTGCTAGAGAGCCCCAATTCAAAATTTAACTAAAAAACTATAATAATATGGAGTTGGGGTCCCAATTGTCATTTTGTGTGTATTGATATTTGTTGTGCACTTGACACTCGTGTTTATTTGTAATGTGGAACATTGCATTGTGGAAATAGGAGGGCACTTATCAATATGCCATAGGCCTTTCACACATATGGGTGCAATCACAAAATAATGACCCACACCCATTTTCCTGGTCCTTTACTTAGAAAATAGTTTAAAAAATTCAACACCCATGTGGTAGCATAAAAATGCTTGTTGATTGCAAGGATGAAAACGCACTATTTTTGAAATTTGTTTGTGCCAAGGCAATGCACTTGACTTTTACACCAATCATTGATATGAAGTTCGGTTTTCACGCATTTTGGGTTCATTGTCTTCCTTGTGGTTTTCTTTTGTTGTGGTTGTGTGATAGAGCTTGCATGAGAGATTGCACAAAATAACAGATTTTCAAAGTTCAGATAACATATTTGTTTAACTTGTGTGAAAAAAACATCATGGTGAAGGCAAAGAAGAAGATGAAGGAGGTTTGTTTTGAGTTTCCACCATGGGATCATGTTGAGTACAAAAATAAAATAGAAAAATATTTCAAGACCGTTAGGAAGCTCAACAACAAAAAGGTTTAACCTTAGGGCAAACATGAGGTTTATTCTCCACACAAATTGTGTTTGTTGCAAACATAGTTGAGGTTTTTGGATCTTGCATTGATGGGTACAAAACTACCAATCTGCGTTTCCACCCTAAAACTAAGAAGGACCCATTGCGGCTCTATTGGCAAGTTTATGGTATAGACTAAGTCACCAACAATGAGTTGATGATTTGGTTTGTGAAGGTGTACATTGCATAAGAAAAGGGTCATAAAGTAAATTGAATGAAGGCAACTGCTTCAACAGCTTAGGAGAACGTTGGGAGAGAAAAAACAAGAATAATGAAAAGTGGATTTGAAGAGTTGTCTGGGAAAAGCGGGGGTGAATGATTTGCCAAATTTGAGTGTAAGTTTTTGAACTCACCATTTTTTGCCTTAAGTGTGGAGGCATAAGATAAACAACCTATTACAATGTGTCCATATGGTGTTTTAAAAATAGTGATGAAAAAAATAAGTGAGGTGCACAATCTTGTGCAAGAACTCATAGAGTGATGCAAATTCAAGATTTTACATCTAGAGGTTAAAAGAACTAAACTCTTCGATAAACTCATAGGGCTAAGGTTCAACATGGAAGATTAGAAGGCAATTGCACTTGATGCAAAAGCCTCATTAGGTTGAATTGAATCTCAACAAAAGCAATTGTAGCGAAATATCAAGTTGTTTGAGGAAAAGATATATTTTAGGGTTTGTTTGTTTATCTTGTGTGTTTTCAAGTTTTCTTTGGTTTGCATTTGTTTTTGTTTGCTTTGATCCATTAGTTGTGAAGACTTCAAACATTATGAAAGATGTTTTCTTTCCTTTTGACCTAATCTCTTATATGCATGTAGGTGGAAACTAAGAAGATGGAAGTTACATCTACTTCCATCGTAGAAAGTAGACTTGAAGCTATCCATGTAGCCATTACCAAGTTAGGATTTACTCAAAATGAATATGATGCCCTCCAATAACAATTAGATATTTGGAGGTCCATGTTGGAGGGGGAAAATGAGCATGTTGTGCTAGGGGAGGCATTGGTTGTAGACATTGAAATAAATTGGTCTAAGGTTGAAGATGTCATAGCCCAGGCAAGGTGAAGCATCCTCATGTTAGAGGATGAAGAAAAAGTTGGCCACAAATAGGTTGAGGAGATGAAATTGAAAAGTGGAAGAACATTTTGGCCTAAACCCATTCTTCATCCTAACATGCATGTTAGTTATGACAACCCAATTTTCCAATTGTCAAACCTTGTGGATTCTGTTGTTGAAGTTTCCATTGTAATGACATAGCAGTTATTTCTTGTAAACATATGTACCGCCCATTTTGTTTGGGAGAACTTTTGAGGAACAATAACAAATGTTTTGTGTGGGCAAATTTTGCACCTAAATTGGATGAGAAGTTGGGGTTTTGGTGATGAAGATGATGCCATGAAGTAACCAAATAATAACATGGGGATTGAAATTTTGTGGGAAGACATGAAGCAATCTTTGTTGGAGGCCACTTTGATTGATATTCTTCCAAGTAAGTTGAATTGAAACCCATTTTTTTCTTTTCTATTAAATTGATTTAAAGATCAAGTGCATAAGCCCTTGGAAATAGTAGTGTGTTGTCATAATCACTTAGTTGATCTAGTAATAACAATAAGCAGGTTGTGGTCATGTCATAAGCACCATGTTGCTAGAAACGAATAGTAACTAATTGTGAGTAGTAGTTTGGTGATGGATAAGCATTTGGTTGATGGAAAATCATTTAGTTCCTATAAATATAGTGGAAAATGGTTGGGATCACTTGGGTGACATGGATAAGCACTTGGTTGATGGAAAAGTAATTGGTTCTTGGAATTGCAGCAATATAGTGGTTTAGGATAGCAATTGGGTGATGGACAAGTACTTGGTTGATGGAAAAGTATTTGTTCTTGAAATTGTAACATTGTAGTGGTTTAGGATAACAATTGGGTGATGGGACAAGCACTTGGTTGATGGAAAAGTACTTGTTCCTAAAATTGCAGCATTATAGTGGTTTAGGATAACAATTGGGTGTTGGACAAACACTTAATTGATGGAATAGGAATTGGTTCTTATAATGCGGTAGGTAGTGGTTTATCATTGCATTTGGGTGTCGGACAAGCACTTAATTGATGGAAAATAAGTAGGTAGTGGTTTGTGGTTGCACTTGGGTGATGGATAAACAATAGGTAATGATTTTAATTTAATGTCAATAAATAATTTGATGGAAAATGAGGAAGCAATATTGGAAGGTTATTGGTCCAAATTCATAACTTTTGATAGTTTCATAACAATAAACAAGAGTTTTGTCAAAAGTTATGGAAATTGAGGAAATAAGTTTGGTCATGTGATGAATGTGTTTGTATTATGTGTAGCTGACACCTCTACAATGAAAAAGATTGAATTGGGTTATAGATGTTCTAGAAAGCTTGTGGTGAGAAGGCTCAATTTACAAGTGGCCAACCATATTAGTCTTCCTTTAATGTCAAGTAATGAAGTTGTTTGATAAGTAGCAACCCAAAGTCCAAAAATCGGTTTAACAATTTCCAATAACAAGGTTGAATCGCTTTTTAAGCTACAATTGGAGAAGTGCATCTTGGATGAATAATAGGAACAACATGTTTCAAATGTCCAAATTATGCCAACCTTTCAGCTCCCAAAAGAGTTGAACAATTCAAATAAAGATGATGTTGAGTTTCTTGTGGATCTTATTCAACAAAAAATGCAAGGCACAAATACAAGGCCCACAAGTTTTGAACTAGATTTTGAATATTTCTTACATTCCCATTTTACTTTTCAATTCAAATATGCATTTTCATCATGTAAATTGTCTTGAATTCATAACCAATTGTGATTTATGCAGAAGGTTCCAATTTATTCACACTTGTTCAAGAGGTTTCCCAAGCTTTGGGAACTCAAGAAATTAATTTCCACATTGCTCCACAAGATTTGGAAGGTTCATATCTTCCTAGGTATTCATTCCAAAAGTGAAAGCCTCCACATTAGATGACTTACCTACAAATGCAAAGACAATTCCTTCCAACCAAGTCAACTCCCTTCAAGGTGGCATTTAAACTTTTCTACTATTATTTTTTCCCCCAAATTTCAATACATTTAAGCATTATAGATTAAGGTTTAGATTGGCATTTTCCGAGGTCATACATGTAATTGTTTCGCTAATAGTTGTTTGTGATGTATGTACAAGTTTCTAGTGTACTCATTCGTGCTCAAGAGGATTCCCAAGCATTGATTGGCCAAGAAGTTCATGTCAACAATCTTTTAGAAGATGTGGAAGGTGTAGCTCCTCCTAGGTACTCCTAGAAGCGGAAGGCTGCCATCATTGGAAGAATTGCCAAGTGTAAAAAAAACTCCATTGTCCCACCCAACAAACTTCAATTCAAGTGAATTAGTTAACTTCCAATTTTGATTTTACTTTAATTCATTTAACTTGTTTATTGCGTAATAAGATGTAAATAAGTACTAATTTGTATTGTGATGAACAATAAATGTGGCTCCTAGAGGATCACAAACATAGGTGGAAAATTCCCACCATAGCAATCCAAGAAACATTGGACTTAAGGAAAAGGTGACACCAAAGTCAAGGGCTAAGCAATACCTCAAAAAACAACACGTGTCCAAATTTGACGAATGAATTTGCATGCAAGCTAGCCAAAATGAAGAAGAAAAAGGTCCAATAGTTTTAACTCATAGTAAGACTTGTAAATAGAAGTTGTACATAAGAATCATCGAGAGTTCATAGATTTTACTTTGTAGATTTGAAGGTTTAGGACAAAACAAATTATGTCCAAAACATTGGGACCATGTCAAAACTTGGCGAATTCAATCCTTTTGTTTAGCTAGAGTTTTGTTTAATTTTGTGTTGGTTTCATAACATTGAACTTATTGATAGTGGAGGGCAAACTAAAGTTCATTCAATTTTGATAAGACTACAAAATTTAAATGGGTGAAATTGATAACTTGTGAACTTGACCCTCATGCTTAAAAATATATTGGATGAAGTATCAACCTTTTCAACTTGCTTGCTTAGTTTATACTATTGATTTTAAGGTGTTAATCATGATAATCTTTGCCATGGGGTTGCACATTTGCAGACGTGTGCACAACAATAAAATGTGAATTTTTGTTCATATTCATAAAATGATGTGAGTGCACAAGCATATGTAGGCCCATGACTTATTTATGATTGACCATGACATTCAAACTGTAAACTCAATAGTGTATAAAAAATTCAATAGTATAACAAAAATCTATAATAAACTTGAAGCAAGTTGAAGAAGCGACAATTGATGTGTTATATGTTTTTGCATATGGAAACATAATTGTTCTTGCTCAAGTTATACTTGTAACTTAGATTCAATTGAGATGCACAAAAATCAAACATTCTTTTCCTATTTTTCTATCTTATTGTGCAAAAATCCAGTATGTTGTTGGACCTATCATACATGGATATTATGATGTTTTGTTCCTTGAATAACTTAGCCTTAACATTTTGAGAATGTGATACGTGAGCTAGAAGTTGAGGGATTTTAAAAGAAAGGAGTGGGGATTGAAATTGTTAATTATGAGGTCTATTTTATGAAGGGAGATTGGGTTTTTTTATGCATTCATTGAATTTTCTTTAAGTTTCCTTCAAAGGTAGCAAATTAAGTGACAAATCACAATAGACCATATTTGTACACAAGTTTTATGTACTAAGGGTCTATGTACACAAGTTTTACATATGAAAGATTTTTGTATTAAGACTACATCTACACAAATTCTCTATACTAAAACTTTGTACACATGAGTTCTCTATTCTAAGGCTCTTTGTACAAAGATTCTGCAAACAAGTTTTCAACACTAATTCATTAACATTACTACAAAAGTGGGGTGCAATTTATTAGCCTAAATCACTATGGGACCTTAAAAGTGAAATAATTTCATTGCATTTTACTAATTTCACTATAATATCAATATGTAAATATCATGTTTCATTACTAGTTAACATAATTCATTATCATAATTTATTATAATAAATAGGTTTATTTCTATGTTTTAAAAAAAAATTATTTATGCTACTTTATGATATACCCTATATTATTTTAAGCTACTTTAGTTATTCTAATTTATATTTTATGTTATTATAGGCTATTATAAATTATTGTACCCTAAACTATTATATGTTATTGTACTTTAAGGTATCTTAATCAATTTATTATAAGCTTTTAAGTTATTTTAAATTATTTTATCCTAAATATAATAGTTTTAAATAATTTAAAATATAATATAATGACCTAAGGTAAAAATAATTTAGAATAAAAAAATAATAACCTATGAAACAAATTCTAAATACCCTATAATATAATAACTACCAATAGCCTATGATATTATAACATAGAATATCCAACAATAATTTATAATACAATAATCACCAATAGTTGTAATATGACATATAATAACCATCAATAACCACCAATAGCCATTAATAAAATAACCACCAATAACTACTAATATAATAACATTAATAATCAACAATATCCAATAACAAAATATCCACCAATAGCCATAATATGTTTGGCACCTTTTGGAACTTTCAACCTCTAAACTTGAAAATTTCGCACATTTTAAACACAATTATTTTTGAGTTCAATTGTGAACTTTATATGCCGAAAGTTTGCGACTGAATGCAAAAACATTTGCGCTCAACCCTTCTAGAGCTTCCAAGTTTGAACCTCAAAAGCTCCACCAATAAATGTGTGTTCGGCCCCTCTACAAGCTTCTAAGCTTTGAGCTCAAAACTTGGAAGTTTTTACATTTGCTAAACGCAAGAAATTACGTTCAATATCCAATTTTTGGTGCCAAAAGTTGGAGGCTAAGTGCAATTGTTCTTGTGTCGGTGCTTCCTTAAGCTTGAAAGCTCAAATCTTGGAAGCTCCAAAAGGGGCCAAGGCAAAAAAAATTGTGCTTGGCCTCCATCTTTCGGTGTCAAAAGTTGGAGGCTGAATGCAAAACAATTTGCTTCAACCTTTCTCCTAACTTTCGAGCTTAGAGCTTGAAAGTTTCAAAAGAGGTTAAGGCAAAGTCTCTTGCCTTGGCCGAACTCTAAAGAAAACTACAAAACTTCAAAACCCTATACAAACTCAAAGCATACCAAAAATAAAAAAGACTTGAAAGAAAAATTGGAAAAACTTGGAAGCATACCCCAAGTTGTTGTGTTTGTGTGTCCTCCACCTCCTACAAGAACAAGAATACAATAATATATATGTAAAAATCTCAATCAAGAAATTAGGGTTTCCAACACACCGTTTTCAAAAATTAATCTTGGAAGTGTGATTTAAAAGCACAATTACTTCTCTTCTTCATTCAAGACACAATTTTTCAGTCATATTTGTTGCAAGGCAAAATGGAGACAACTAGAATCCTTTCAAGTTGTTTTAATATGTTCTATTTTGCATTAGAGGAAAAAATGTTCTTCTTTTGGGCCTTTAACATAAAAGATTAATGCGTTTTTCTATTAAAACCAAGAAAATTGTGTTTTTCTATTAATTATAAGCAAACTACACTTCAAAAAAATTGTTCTTGCCTCTTCAACTTGATCAACCCTCATGGACAAGAGGTTGCGCCGCATATCCTTTGCTAGTTGTAGCTTCTTTTTAGCTGACAACATCTTATTGTTTTGTCTTCGTTGTTTTGGGTTTGTCCTTTGGAAACTTTATTTTCGCCTTATTTGTCTTGGCGTTTTAGAGTTTTCTTAAGCAACACCCTCTTCTTGCAACTAAAACTTTAACTTCTATTTTCTAACAATAATGTTCGATGAAAACAAAGCTCTTATTTTTTCTATAAAATTCAGTGTTTGTTGGAAGAAATAACATTCAAAATTTTCTTTTGTAGATTCGAACACACATCTTTATAACAAAATGAATAAAAATATTTATTTATTGGAAAAGGTAATTAGGTTTCAATTAATTGATAGAAATCATACTTAAAACCAAATATTCAAAGTAAAATTTTTGAATAAGCTTTTTAAAAATATATTGAATTTACATATATCCATTGCAGTTATTATTTTCAAATTTATTTCTATTCTAAATTTTTTATATCACTATTAGAATTATAGGTTTTTCAAATGCTCCAAGTTGATTAACTATATTTTTGTTGACCAATGGACATGTCCATTTTGACTAAAGATCCAACGCATGTATTTTTTGACCAACCAACTTGACTATAATGACTTATTTGACCAATACATCTAATCAAATTGAACAACATTAGTCAAAATGACAAATGGGTTTTAGTCAAACGAAACATTTAATTAAATTGAACATAAGAAATTGACATTAGTAATCAAAATGACTAATGTTTTCTAGTCAAATGAGACATCTTAAATGCTTATTATATACCTACTTCCCACCTTGAGGGGGACACTAATAAAAAAAAGTAGAAATACATGAGTAAAAGTATATGGTGCAATATATTGGTTATTAGGTAGAAATTGTAAATTAATTAGTTTAAAATTAGGGTTTTTTTATTCAAATAATTAATTTAATTAGAATATAAAATATGTAAAAATATCAAATAATGGATAATAATTAATATATGATGGCTTTAATATGTATATATTAAAAAATTAAATAATAATAGGATGATTAAAAATTGGTTGGACAAGTATTTAATACCCCTTTTAAAAATGGTCATTTGACACACATAGGTTTCAAACTTTACATTAAATGTCTTCCTCGGGCTTCCCACCTACAATCTTACAACCTACCTACCTACCTACCAACCCATCCACCCACCCACCCACCCACCTACTTATTTATATATTATTGACTTACCCACCCGCTCACCTACCTATTTACATATTACCTACCTATCTACCTACCCATTCACCCACCTAGATATATTACTTACCTACTTGCCTACCTACCTACCCACCTGCCCACCCAACTACCATGTCCTACAACATACCTACTTAATAGACTAACATTTTATTAAATAATAGTATGTTACCTACCTACCTATCAACTATACATCTTACCTTCTACCTCCTACCTCCCATCTACCATGGCCTTACAAGTTATCTACCTACTTGTTTAGCATTGTACAATCTACTTAAGTTTATGTACCTTCAACCTACCTACTTACCTCTTCTACCTTCCTATTTACCTACCCAACCTACCTATGACATGTACCTTACCTAGTTTAATGAATGGAATTTGAAATAGAAGAATCAAATTTTAACAAGTTTTGAAATTTGTCATCAATTTGCTATTTTCAAAAATATTTTCTTACAACTCATTTGAACATTAAAAAAAAAAATTGATTTTATTGATTGGATCTTTGAATAAGCTACAAGATTGTGCCTTTATTCACTTCATTTGAACAAAAATAAAAATAGAAAAATATTGCCAAAGTTGGGATTTCCAAAATGTTTCATAGTTAACAAGATAAAAGGAAATAGTTGTGTAACTTGGTGGTTAAGGCATTTGGATGCCTCCATGAGGTCTTGGGTTCAAACTCGTGTAATTCTTGTATATGAATACATGAATTTGTATGTTTGGTGGTGTATATGATGCATATTTTGGTGTATGTGTATGTTTATACATATGGTGTAAGGAGGGCATGTGTGGGTACCTACAAACCCACCATTTTATCACATAATAATGTGTTGACATGTGGCACCATATGAATGTTACCATGTGGTAAAGTATAATGTTACCACGTGGCAACATTCCTAACGCACTCCCAATTCCTTGAAAGACTCAAATGTTGTCCAAGAAGAAAACATCGGAAGGAGGAGTCGAGGCACACTCCTTAGTTCATAGCATTTTGAGGAGTAAAGGGGCTTGCTGGAGCTCCGGGATGGGACTAGGAAGAGTTGACAAGCTTCACTCACTCACACGGGCCTGCACAAAACCCACACAAGGTGATTAGCATAGTAGTGACATACGAAATACGCGTATTTTTCGAAGGTGCTCAAAAAGAAGCATTTTCAAGTATTTTAAAATTTGAAAATGTGAATACGTGAAATACGTGAATACGATGAGCAAAACGCTGAGCAAGCTGAGCTTAAGTTGTGCCCAAACCCAAAGACAACGATGATCAAGTATTTTCAAGTATTTTTTAAAAAGCCCAAAAAAACGTATAATACACGTATGTTTGAATCAAATTGAGAGTATGTCATTACTATGGTGATTAGTGCGTAGTTAGAGCACGTTTGGTGCTAAGATGAGCCACAGGCAACACGGACACACAAGACTCACCAGTGCCACAACCCGGACTTGGGGGAAGCCACCACCCTCCCCCTTTATAGTATATTCTACACCTCTCCATGGGGCTCACATCCAAATGGCTTTTTGTCCCGGGACTCCCGAGTGGGAGTTCCAAAATCGCTCGAAATCTAACAGTATGTCACACGTTGTTTGCACACAAATGAATCAGGTCGATTCCCGACTTTTTTTAATCAGGAGTCAAACTGGCAGTTTGACTCCCGACCTTTCTTTTGGCCATAACTTATGTTTCAGATGTCCAAATGAGCAATGCGAGCCCATTTTAAACATCTACGTTCTAAGAGCTTTCTAATGATATAAAGAACGCCACAAGCCATTAAATTTTGACCCTTGAAATTGCTCTCTGAAGTTTCGGGAGTCGACACTTGGGAGTGTGAAGGTTCATTCCCTCACACTTTCCTACACTCCCAGGAATATGTGATGTGATTCCCGGGCTTTCTCTTTGCCTACACCCTTGCAACCCCTTTGCCTTAGTCGCGAGCCCAAAGTTAGGGTTGCGACAATTCCTATGGTGCCATGTGTTAACATCAAATGATTCCACATTTTAAGTAAATGATTAGTATAACAACCATTTTTATTGGTTATATTTTATTAGTGACTTTTGACCACTAATCAAAGGGTATCGGTCAAAAACTCCGATCAAAAGCACCACAATATGGTTGGTAAAAAAAACCATTTCAGTCGTTATGAACTCGTTAAAATTGACTCGTCATGAAAAACCAAGGGTTTTTTTTATGTTTGTCTTTTTGGGGTTCTATTTTACTAGAAAGCCCGATTTGAAAAACCTAGAATTTTAGTAATGTATGTTGAGTCACTAGATGAAAGCCGCTTTTGAAAGGTTATTCAATCTTATTAGTTATGTGTTCTAATTATTTTTGGTGTTTTGATAATGAATTTTAGAAATTTTGCGACCTAATTAATTTATCAATATCACTTTTTTTACTGTAGTGGATCTCACCAACCTTGCATGTCGCCATATTTATGATCTATAATTTTGAAAACTACCTATAATTATCCATCTTGATAATGAATGCCACTAACATTGCATTATTGTACTTAATTTTTTTTATATGTTACAGAAAGTGATGTTAATGAAAAAACATTTTTTTGTTGAATCTTCTACCTTTTTAGGGTGAATATATGATTTCCAAAAAACTCATGTCAACATATTTATACACGTAGTCACAATGGGCCAATGGTTTTTTATTTCCCTCCAAATATTAATTATATTGATTTTTAGATATTTCAAACACAACATTTCCATCATTTCAAGATCTTATTAGTTACTTGTAACTAAATCAAAAAACTTTTCATATGGCTAGTGAACTAATTTTACCTTTTTGTTAAAAAAAAATTTGGCACCCATCATGCATACCACATTTCAAGGGGTTTCATCGTGGCCCATAAATATTTGTGATAAATTGTATTCATTTTCAATAGCCCATATTTCACTTCCTTCCTTATAACAAGTTCCATTCTATGATATATATCTCCAACTTCTTCCACTAGTAGAAATCAGCCAAAATGTAACCATTCCATTTACGACTACATGCGACTTGTAGTCGTTTGCGACTAGATTTGAGAATATTTGCACCTATAAGACCAAATTTCAATTATTTTGGTCATTCTCACAACTATGATGCAACTATTAGAAATTTCATCCTATTAGTTGGATCGATTTTACATTTATTTTCATCCATTAATAGGTTAATATGTCTCATTAGTTGCAATAGTCACCAAATTAGTTGCATCCTAGAGGTATTCTACAATGACATAGGGGTGTATTTTAATGTATGTACTAAAATTATATATATATATAATATGCATACATATGTATATTGTTCATATAATGAATCTCAAAATTAATATTTGAACTTTGAATT
>Ga0209208_10003830_pt1 | contig 21499 bp, 6 predicted proteins | sample S1TSphfallax_3_FD_187694 | JGI IMG/M metagenome (GOLD analysis project Ga0209208, IMG submission 187694) | Host-associated microbial communities from peat moss isolated from Minnesota, USA - S1T2_Fd - Sphagnum fallax MG (SPAdes) (version 2) | ecosystem: Host-associated > Plants > Peat moss >...
CTGCCTCGATTTTTCCTTTGTATTTTCAGCTCCATTGCCTGCCTGAAGAAACCTGTTTTCAGCAAGCGGGATCTTCCGCGGTGGAAGGTACCAGCCAGGCTGTACTGGATTCTTTTGACCAGTGGAAGGTGCCAGCCAGCCAGCCAGCCTGTCACTATTTCTAAAAAGTGAAAATATCCCAGCTCTGCTGTACTTAAGAAAAGGACCCCAGTACAGGCCTTCTGCGATTTTCAACCTGTTCCCTCGCCATACCCGCCTGGGCACGGATCTGAAATTACATAAGGGCCTATACTCAGCGCCCTTCTCCTATACATAATGCCCCTTGCATGGGCCTGATTCTGTTAAAGCCCATTGCCAAGGGTTTTACTCTACATGTACATTATTAGGTTGGCATCTTTTGTAGGGTAAGGACTTTTGTAGGGTAAGGTCTAGCACAAGCGTGTCACCAGAGCGAGGGAGGATCTGTGCAAGGCAGGAGCTGAGCACAAGCCGAACATCCGTAACACCCCATTCCAGGGCCTTGCCCAGTGTAAACTAGTGAACATTGGTAATACCCCATTCCAAGGCCTTGCACGGTGAATGGTCACATGAGTGTGAATCAATGTTTAAAGAAGGCCTTATGATTGAATGCTCGGACTTGAAAATTTGTGTTTGATTCTTTTAGGGCATCAAAATGGAATTTATTTATTTATTTGTGGTTGTGGGTGTGAGAAAAACCAGTATTGTAAAAAATAACATTTGTCATTATATCTAAATGTGTTTGGTCATGCATGTTTGGTCATATGGGAGAGGAATGACATGTTTTCATGTATAGAGCATTTTTAAAAAAGAAGCTGAAAAATATTTGAGTCAAGTTTTGAGTGTTTGGTTATGGGTGGATTTTGAAACAATGTAAGAACAAATGCAAGCAATTTTTCCATGACCACATTACTATCCCACACATCGCAAGTTTTACAATCATTAGATGTATTTTATTTGAAATAGCACATTATCATTTAAAATATTATATAAAAAAGTAAGCAATGTAGCTACACTTAGAATTATTCACATGGAACCAATTAAAATAACCCTAGCAAGATGGGTAGATCAAGTTTTAGAGCAATCACTCAAAAAAAAGAAAAACATGAAGTCTACATTTAGGGTCACATGTATATGGCTTTTCAACTCCAAAACAATGGATAGCTATACTTAACCTTTAGAAATATATATCATAGCAAGCATCAAGAAAATGAAGATGATTACATCTAAATTAAGAAACTAATCATAATCAAGATTGGGGGAGGAATTTGTTGTTATAGAACTTTTATATATAGTTTAAAAATTCAAAATATCAAAAGCAATTTATTCAAATGTATAACACAAAGTTTAAAAGTAGTATGTAATCTCTTGCTATTGTTATTGTAATGTTGTGGCATGGCATGTTAAAAAGCATAACAATTTCTTTTCAAAGTGTGGGAACATTTTTTTTAATTAAAATTCTGACCCAACACAGGTACCCACCAAGTATCATCAAATAATAATAAATATGAGCTGGAGCTTTACATGCAAAAATGCCCTTGGGGAAGACATAACCAACATTGGGGCCATGCTTAACTTTGTTTCACATGGGCCCCATACTTTGGTAACTTTTTCCTTTACTTAACACTTTTAAACTTTTATCATTTCACCAAAGCTCCTTCAACTTACTTAGTTCATGAAGGGCTTTATACCCAATAATTTATGGGAACACAACAATTGGATGAATATGCTTCTTTGCTTTGTTATATTCTATGAATATAACTATTTTCCTAATTTCCTAATCTACAAAGCACCCTTAGTATTCTTGGTGTAACATGTTACACAATTTTAATAAGTGCATTGCTTGCCATGGATATTGGCAATATTAGTTGCATCTTGTAAGACAACGTAGTTCTTAGCTATTTCCTAAGGGTTCAAGTTCAAGGGTTTGAAGAGAACATTTGTTCAATCATGTTACTTAAAAAGTTGATGAGGAATCTCCAAAAAAAAAAAAATTGTTTTTGAGTCCAATTGAAAAGGACGACACAATGTGTTGTCATGTATTGACATAAAATGCAATTGTTTGAGCTTCAAAAGGATGGACATTTGTTGGTTGAATGAAGTGTCCTTATTTTAGGGCAAGGTTTTTGTGGTTGGTGTAGATTATGACTATAAGTTGAGCTCCTTCAAATAAGTGTTACAATTTTTTGAATATGCATTAATGATCATTAAAAAACAATTTGTCATGAGTTTCATAATTTATTTCAACCATTGAAAACTTCCTTGAATGCGATCCAACATGATGTAGTTGTTCATCATTCCTATACTAAAATAACATAACATGAAAAATGAAATTTGACGCATTTACTTCAAGAAAAAAATGGCTTGGATGGGTATGCATGAATTAGAATGGGAGTTATGATGAAAGCACTTTCCAACAATTTGAAAGCTTTCACAAAATTTTCATCCCACTTGAATGTGCCCTTGCTTGCATGAGTTGTGCTTAAAGGTGTAATAGTCTTTGAGTTATTTTTGATAAAAATTCAATAGAAATTTGCAAACCTCAAGAAATATGTAATGTCATGAAGTAAAAATGGCATTTGCCAGTTGATGACAATTTGAAATTTCTTTGAACTTATTGATAAACCATTGTAAAAAATGATGTAGCTTAAAAACCCCAACCTTTGATTGATGAAAAAGACATGATTTCTTCAATTTCGCCTCAAATTTTTTTTCCCAAAGTTTATTGAAGACAAGACATACATGTTTTTCATGCTCTTTTAGGTTTTTGGAAAATATCAAGATGTCATGAATGTCAATGATCATGAAGTTGTTTGGGAATTATTTAAACATGTCATTCATCATATATTGAAAAATTATAAGGGCATTCATACGACCAAAAGGCATACCATTGTATTTGAAATGGCCAAACATTGTATGGGAATGTTTTCCATTCATCGCCCTCTTTTATCTATACAAAATTGTAAACATCTTTCAATTCGATTTTTGTGAATAATATTTTTGTTTGATCGAGTTATTTGAAAAGTCCTAAAATTAATAATAAGGGATAACAATTATTTATGACAATTTTATCAAAGCCATGATAATCCACATGCATGCAAAAAGACTGATTTTTTTTCACAAAAAATATGAATGCCTTGCAAGTGAATGCATGAATGAGTTTATTTCAAAATCAAAGCATGTTTTTTGTGATAGTTTGACATACTATTGTCAAAAAAAATGTTCATCAACAAAACATGTTGTTGCATCAATATCTATTAATGATTCCCATGTATGATATGTTTAATAATATATATGTATATAGGGACTATGAAACAAGGTTTGGAGTTAGAAATAAACCTTTTCACTAGAAGAATTACAAATGACACTTTTAGTCACATAAAACAAGTCACAAAATGGGGTTTTCCTTCTAGTGTTTGTTTCCTTTAAAATATTATTATCCAATTATAGAGCCTCAATTGAGACTGGAAAAATTCAATTTAAAAAAAAAAATTCATTAGGGATTATGTTTCAAACTTTATATACTTTCTTATTTGTACATGCCTAGCTCCTCCACAATATAAACAAAGCCCTAGTTGTCATGAACATTATTTTTTTATAGTCTAACAAGTTTGAATCATACATCATCAACTTGCATAAGGTCATCATTTAGTGTTAGGCTATGAATCATAAGCAATGTATTTCACTAGAAGAAATCTTGTCCATTTCAACCATATGTTTGTGACTAATGTGCAACTAATGTCCAAAGCAACACAATTTGCAATTAGACTTGTACCAATCCTATTTGACACCTTAATTGTAGGTGTTCATAGTCATATATACAACTAAACTTTCATAAATCCAAATTTTAGTAGTGCATGTGATTACCATGTGTGACTACCATAAGTTTAAATGAAAATATCAATGAAAAATGAGCATATGTCATCCATTATGGGTGGCATCCATTAGTGGTTGACAATTAAGTTATTTTCACAACTATATTTGCAAGTATACATAAATGACTAGATGTTATGTGGCATTTTTGCTATTGCAATTTAAATTTTACAAAATAATTTATTGACGAATAGGTTGCTTAAAAATGTTATTGTAACCAAATAGGTAAACTAAACTAGGTAAGCCTACTATGTTAAATTAAACTAGGTAGGCTTATATATGTTGGTAGGTTAACCTAATTTATTAGGCCTAGCTAATATGCTAGGTTGTGAAGGTTAGACCTAGATATGTTAGATATGTAGCCTAGGTAGTGTTAGAAAATAAGATAGGTAGTAGGTAGTTATGAAAAATAGTTAATATTTTATTAAATAAATATATGATAATATTTTTGTATTGGACAAAGGAAATGATAGTGTTTCCCTTTCATTAAAATTTATCCCATACCCTTTGTCTACAACTTCAAACTTGTAAAATATATAGGTAGGTGGAAAAATGAACTAAATACATGGTGTGCATTATAAACAATCAAAGTCCATGTGCCATTTGAGATGAACTAATCAAAAAGGTTTGTCACCAACAAAAAAGTAAGATCCTACCTACCTACTTATTTAGCTTATGTTAAGTAGCCCAACTTAAGATAACTTAACCAAAGATGGATTATAAATAATTAATATATTACTTAATTAATGTAATTATAATACATATTTTTGGAACAGATGGCAAATTGCCACCTGTTTTATGGCCATTGATTGTTTAAACTATGACATGGCTAAATCCAAACCACCCATCAATGGGACATTTGGTAGCATGCAACTATCCCAGATGTAGTCACAAATGTAGTTGCAAATGGGGTTCCATGTCATACTAACCATCATCCATGACAATGGATGAGAAATTTCAGCCTAGTTTTAAGGTTTACGATTGCACTTTCAACTTCATGGCCGTGTCATGTCTTTTGCAACTAATTGTCTTACACCATTTGCCAAGGTGACTAAGGGTATTCCTAGTTGTAGGTTTCCCTTACAACTACAAATGAATCACAAATATAATTGTTCATTTTCAATTTCTTTGAATGTTTGCAAATAAACTTGTTACTAATTATGCATAATATCCAAGTCTCCTTTCTTGTTGCCTTTTGAATAAACATTTATTACACATAATCATTACAACAAAATGTGTCCCTGTACACTAAATGATTTCACTACATTTTGAGTGAATTCACTAGTTGCATTGAATAAGACTTAGTGGGGATATAGTGAATTCATTGCTCCATTGATTGGGACTAGTGAACTACACTTACATTTTGCAGTAATGAATGGCTTGAATCACTAATAGAAAATTAGTCTTTTATAAGTATCATTTGTAGCCAATTTTTAGTCACAAGGACACATGTAATGAAAAATTATCATAATTGCCCAAGACAAATCACGTGCAATTTTTAGTTACATGAGATACTTTATATTTGACATATATATATGATATCATCATACACTTTCATTTGTTGTATTCATGGAAAACCAATTGCATATATGAGATTTAACTATGTGTAATTAAGATGAACCCTTTTTATATTATGACACATGTTTATGGTTTTGGCAATTATTTCATGACACATGGTAATTTTAACCTTATTTGGATATTTAATTGATTTAATTAATTTAGTTTAAATCATTCAACTTAGGGCTAATAGTATGTCAACATGTGGTGTTTAGGTTGGTAAGTAAGCCTAAATAGTTAGATAGATATGTCTAGGTAAGCCAATAGGTAGACCTAAATAGGTAGGTAGGTAATTTGGGATAATCTTATTTTATTTTAGATTTAACTTTTAGGACCAAACATTTATTATTAGTTCATCTCGAATGTCATTTTTTTCTACTTGTAATGCACTTAATCATATACTTTAGAAACTTAATAGGTAAGACAAACCATAAGAAATAAAAATTTTAATTGAATTCAATTGTTACTTAATAAATAAATGTCATACTAACATAGTTTACCTACTAATTATATTAAATATTACATGTCATAATAAATAATAGATAAAAAATAATAATATTGTAATATTAACTATTAGATTTGATATTAATATATATTAATTTAAATAAGTTCTTAGGTGATATATATTAGTCTAAGTAGATACATTGAATATATTAACTTAGGTCACTATTAATTTATTAAAAAAATATTTTTATGACACATGTTCATTTTTTGAACCATTTAGTTGCATGTTAGTTGCACACAAGCTACAAAATGACTAATGGCTGATATTCGGGCCAAGCTCAACAAGCTTCAACAGACCTTTACACATGTTTCAAGTGATTGGGACATAGAGCGAACACTGGCATTGAAGCTTATAATCCTGGGGATGTTGAGGAAAACAGTAAAGCTCCTAGACAACTGTTAGTGAATGTAATTGCCTTGAATAAGCAAACATCAAGTCCTCTTCCTTCAATAAGCAATAGCATGGATCAAACTGAATTTGATTGACTGATCATTGATTGATTTATTCTCTCATCTCAAGAGTGTGTTTACTTTCAATCCGGAGTTAGGACCTTCTGTAATGTTTCTCAGATCTCTCCAAGAAATTGAATTCTTGGAATTGCAGTTGAAGAAAAATTTGTGAAGCTTAGTAAGTATGGTGTTCAGAGCTTTGGGAAATTGTGCGTTGGTCAGCTTGGCATCGGACTTACTAAGAGCCCGGTGAACAAACTTGCATGGTAAACTATTGTTTGTATTTCGTGTAGTCTATTCTTTGTGGTTCTTTTAATTCTGAGGGCTCTGCCAGGGACTCAAGATTGTGAAACTGTAGCTCGAATGCCATGCTCGAGTGCAAGATCTTTGCCTTTGATTTTGTTCAAAAGACTTGCATATTGATGCACTTGATACAATGGTATTGCATTTGTTGGAATTCTCAGCGTTTGCCTTTGATTTGTTTAAGACTGGCTTACTTCCACACTTTGATGTCAATTTTTTTAATTATCACTTATTGATGTTTGATTCATATTATTAATCCACACATTTTTGTGTCTATAGTTTTCTTTAGGCAACTTTGGAAGATGTTAAATTGGCCAAAGAAATTAAATGCAGTTAGTACAAAAAGTACTGCTCCCATTTTTTCCCCCAGTCTGCCCTTTTGCTTCGTTTATTGGCCTTGCCTACAAGGGCAAGGATATTGTGTTTAGGTTCATTATAGAGTATAGTAGTTTAAGGGATTTTGGCCCCTAGGTAATTGCATGGTTTATTTTATATGATGATTTTTGAAAGATGATATTTTGGCTTGTGTTGAAACTTGAGATTAGTTATAGAGTTATAATATCTTGAAGGATTTTGGTTTCTTTTAGAGGATTTTTTGAAGATATAATTTTGCATGGTGGAATGATTGAGTTTCCATAATTCTTCTTTTGCCTTTTTAATGTAAATGGCAAGGCCACAGTGTGACACACCCCTTGTTTTTACCTTGTGATACCTAATCATGTTTTGGGTCCATGTTATGCGTGTTTTGGACATGTTATGGGTGTTAAGGGTATGTAACATGTCACTTGGCATGATATGTGCCCCTTGAAACATTCATAACATGAAAAGTTATGAGTGCAAAATGTGCCCGGGTATCATCCAATATGTTTTAGAAAATACGAATGGGGCAAAGGGCAAACTCGGGAAAAATTTGCAACATTATTTTTGTATTGATCGCATTCAATGTTTTTGGTCGATTTAGCATTTTCTTAACAACTTTCACTATTGGGTGCATTCGCAATAAAAAGAGCCAATCAGCCCTGGGTGCAGGTCCTTTTTAAGGACTATGTTTTTTCAAGTTTGAAACATGACTTCCATGTTTTGGATAGGGCTCATTATTGAATGATAATGCCAACTTCAAAAGTTTAATTCACATGTGTTTCCAAGAACTTTCAAACAATATGTAATTAAATTAATTTTTGTACTGATAAATTTTCAAGTAAATCAAATGTGTAGATTTCAACAAAAGTAAACATGTTAATATTTTTTAAATAATATGTGTTTCAAATCTTCAATGGTATATTATACATTGAGTTTATCAAAAATACTTTTCTTTAGCATCATTCCAAATGGAGCAAAACATATTCACCAAAAATAATAATAATAATAATAAATCTTATATAACACATTCACTATTCATGAAAATGCAACCTTGCCTTTGCTTATATCAAAATATCTATTTTTTAAAGGAAGTTTTTCAAATTATGTAATTTTAATGATCAAAAGCACATTTAGACACTAAAAAAAAACTTATTATGGACAATTAAAATAAAACGTATATTCAAATTTTTAATGATACCATGCCCTCATAATCATCAATATATGGTCATCCAAAAATATTCAAAAAGTAATGGTTTGGTTTTACATAAGATAAAAAACATTCAAAATTTTAACACCATGTATACTTCAAATTATCCACTCCTTATTATACATTTTATGACTATTGAAACATATCAAAATTGCACAAAATTCATTTTCATGAAAATTCATAAGTATACAAACATTTTGAAAGTGATTTCGTTAAATTATAATCCTTACAATTCATCTAATCATTTTTCAAAATCATGGGGGTGCAAGATTTTATGTGTGTACACACAATCCTTGGCTCCTTTTACTATGAACGCACCCTACTAGCCTACCATTATTTTTCAAATCTTGGTGCAACAAATGATATTTGGTATTTAGTTTCAATTTTTTTTTTAACCTTCGTTAAACGTTTTCATCAATTAAAAAATATCTAACGATTGAAGATGAAACTAAAGATTAAACCTAATGAAATTAATGTTTGAACTTATGACCATTAAATCAATAATAAATTTATCAATCCGTGATTAAAATAATGGTTGATCTTATGATAAATGTTTAAAATCAATTTGCAATTCCATGGGGCAAATATTTTTTCCATGACAATGCATAGACATAAAAGTGTGTGTGAATTGTTCCATAGTGTATTGAAAAAATTGTTTCATGGTTGTTCACTACTTAGTTTTAATTAAAAATCAATGAAAGGTGAAATGATGGAATTGTTTAATTATGTGTCCTTTATGTGTTAGAAAAGGTGTTGGGTCTAAATTGCATTCTAAACATTAACTAATAAACCTTTAAGCTTGGTTGAACTAAAAAGTGCACTAAGGACAAAATGTCCCCATGTATCAATTTGGTGATGTAATGTTCAATCATTCATGTGAAGATTGAATCAAATTTGGTTACAATTGATGTATTAAAATCAAAATGTTGAAATAACTTTTTATATTATTGGCTACCTATTGGAATGAAAATGTGACAACCTTGTGAAAAAATTGAAAAACAAATATCAATGACCACAATCCTCTTGATCAAAACAAAACAACCATAATTATAAGTAATGGATACATAAATCTTTGGTGATTTTACACAAATGGTGAACATTTGCTTATACCAAACAACAATTTTGGTTAGAATTGAATGGTCAAATCTTTAGTGTTATTTAAAGATCCACTATTGCACCAATCTTCTAATCCTTTTTAAATCTATAATTACATGGTGTAATGTCAAATTTTCCTATTTGGTTCCTATTTGAGATCCACTATTAGATAGATTAGATTAATGGAAAAACCAATAAGATTGGATGGTGAAAAAAATTTGTATTGTTTGGTGAAGATGGTTAAATGTGCGTTCTGTAATAGTGACATGATGATGAAGTTTTGATAAGGTGAATTGCTTTGAGTGGATGGTGGAATTTTTTCCTAGATGTTACAAATATATTCATTGCATATTTCACCTTCCTTTTTGCTACAATAGTGAAGTTCTACATATTTACAATGACGAAGCTTTTGTTTTGCTTTGTTGCATGTTTTTGTTTTAATTTTTTTTCTTTTTCTTGTGGGGTACTAAATTGCTTCCCATTTGTAATTTCTTTATTCCATATTCTATCACATGACATTCTTGGTGAATGAATGTTTTGAACAACATTGTACCTTTATTGTTGGTTACAAGAATTCTTTGTTTTTTGTTGTAGCGAAAGTCAACATGCTTACACTACCAATGTTCATTACCATTTTTTTGTTTTATTTTACTCTTTCTTTTATTATAGAATTCCATCATCCTCCTTAACATTCCTTTTCTACTTTCATTATGTGTCTTTCACCTTAATTTCATTTGTTATTGTGTTTATTCTTGGTGGTTTTTTTTGGTTGCCATTCCTTTGTCATTTCTACTAACAATTTATTGTTTTTCTTTGTAGGTGGAGGTACAAGATCTAAATCAATGATCTAGTGTGCACTTTTTCTTTTCCTTATAATCTTTATTTATTAATGATGTGTGGAATTTCACAATTTTTTTGTGTTTATTTTGTTGTCAATGAATCTCATGGTGTTTTGTGTTTTTTATGTTCATATTTTTGCAAGTTTGCATGTAAATTTTGTAATTGTTTCAATGGAAGCAACCTTTCTATTGAAACAAAATATGACCTTTGTACATAGTATATTTTTGTTTGTGATTATGTTTTTGAATCAAATTGTCTTTTCTTATTCTTCTTTTTGTTTTTTTTTATAATGTTTTGTTTTTCCTAATTTGTGTGCAATGTTGTGATGTAGTACTACAAGTCTATTTAGAATTCCAAGGTGAATCATTAGGTCTTGGGAAAAATCTAATGTCGTTGCCATTGGAAAGTCCATTGCAAGGTTTAATATTCACATAAATGTTGCATACTAGTGCATGAAAGTTACTACTAATGAGGCCATTAAGAGGACAAATATCACTTGTCTTGGTTGAAACACTAAGAAGTTAAATGTTTTAACCATGTTCAAAGAATAGATAGTGTTAAATTGGAAAAAATGAAGGCATTAATATGAGATTTGGTTATTTTTGTTTGTGTAATTTTCTTACCCTAGGTGCTAATGAGTTGAAGAAATGGATGACATAGATTTTTCATTACTTTCAAATGAACTAAGTGCGTTCTTAAAATATGAATTTTTTTTCAAATTTTTATGATTTAATTTGTTCTACAATTTTTTTAATTTGCTATTGTTCATGGAATCCATGATGAGTATGTGCATATTTATTTTTACTTTTATGTCCTCTATTTCTAGTTTTTATACTATCCTTTTTGTATGTATCAACTTGAGGGTTCAATAAAAAATAGAAGTTTGAAATCAACCAATACAAAGCAAAAGATGATATGTTGATGATGTGGTTAACACTTTAAATTTTTTGATGTTGATGCAAGATCTCGTCCTTTTTTCCTTTTGTCGAAACCAAGGTTGCAAAACTCAAGTGAACAAATGTGGTTTTTTAAAACTCTAGTTTAAAATACTCTCTATTTGTTAAGTAGATGACTTGTATTGAGAATATTTTAGAATTAAAATGTAAAAAGATCAAATAAGTAAAATCATGGGATCACTATAATAAAGGCATTAGAAGCTCTTGTGCCCATGGAATACAACATGAAAATTATAGGCCACCAACACCCTAAAAGTTTTCAAAGTAAGTTACATGTTTTTTAAAAAAAGAAGTCAATGTTTGCTAAATAATTTAATGGTTCTTGTTGGTTTGATATTTCTTTGTCTTGCATATATGGTCATGCAAATCAAAACACTATAGCCATGTTTCACAAAGTATAATATTTAATGAAATTAATTGTGATCAAATTTCACCTATGAAAAAAGGTGTTGCTTAAAAAACATGAATTGTTCAAAAAGTAAAAAATTATTTGTCTTTTTGTTTATTTTGATTCGCATAAGATAGTTGCATTCAAGGTTTAATGGGAAATCATTTTCTATGTAGACATTGTTTTTAGTTATGGCGATTGATAATCTTTCATATGGCAAAAGCTTGGAACAATGTACAAAAAAACTTTGTTGAAAAGTCTATAAAGAAGTTGAAGGTATTTATATTTCTTCATAATTGTTTCAAAATTTTCAACATTTCTATCTGAGTTTTGATGTTGCATTTTCTTTGATGATGGTGGTTGACAATCCAACAAATAAGGAAAATTGAAAGCCATTGGAACAAATGAAATGTGTTGTTGTTTTTAACTTGAATCCAATAAGCACATTTGTGTCAAAGGTTTTGGCAAATCTTACTTAAGAAATAAACATTACATTCCACAATTGTATAGAGGTGATAGACATCTTGATACAACATGACAAATAGCTGATTATATAACCAATTGTTATGACCCATGTGGGTAGCCATTAATTCCAAAATGGGAATAATTGAAACATAACATTGTTTATATGTGATCCATCTTCTCTTACAAATTTACTACAAAGTATGCAAGGCCCTATGAAGGAATAACATATGTTTGAATTTTGTGTACATCTCATGCAATTACTTTTTCAAATATTTAAACATATACAAATGCAAATAATCATTTGACATATTGTTGGATACTTTGTTGAAAATTATGTCACCAATATAATTTTTTTGGACAACTTTGCATGTGATAGACTTAAAAGATAATTGTTCAATTTTGCATTAGTCTTGATTTGAAGGTTTTGTGTTTATATCCAAATTAAATAAATGATCTTCATTTCATATTAAATTTTCATCTATTTGAGTCATAACAAAATATTTTTTTTATGTAATTTCTACTTTTTTTTTTTTTACATTCATTATATATATAGTTTTTGAATTGTCATTCTTATTATAAGCTAATTTTCAATCAATGATTAAAAGTAAACTTGTATAAATAATTTCAAATAGAAAATTTTCTTTCATATGAAAAGAAATAAAGAAGGGAATTTACAAATTTAAAAATGCCCTTTGACACATAAGAACCTCCGAAAAAGAAAAACATCCCTTGTTATTTTGTGGAAGGAAATTATATTTTATAATACTTTTCCATTTTTATTTTGAATGTTGTTTCACAATTAGGAATAGGTTGTCTCAATTACTAGTACACCCTTGTCCATAAATACTCATTAAATATTTGAGGAATATGTAGCTTTTAAAAAGATATGTAATTCCAAAATGATTTTTTTGAAAAATTAAAAAGCTTTTAAACATATTTATGAATGATTTTTTGAAAAACTTCTGAAATTTTTAAAGCATATATGAATGTATTCATGATTGGGGTACCAAAAATAAATGACCTATTTTTAAAGGACTACAAAGGACAACTTTGGATTTTTGTTTATCTTACATGATTATAGTTGTAATGGATTGTTGTATGCCACTAGATAAAATGATGTCTTGTTAAATTAGTAAAAATATTTTAAAAATATTTGGATATTATGTAAATGTCGTTTTGAGTCTTTTAAACTAAATATATCAAGTGTTTAAACTACACCTTTTTAAAAAGTAATCAAAAGGAATGCATAAAGTCATACATTTAATTTCAAAATATTTGTACAACAAAAACATGTTCCCTTTTATGAAAGTACATCTTCATTTGGTGAATTTGATGAAAATTCAAATTATACAAAAAATTCAAAGTCTTGAAATTTTGAAAAAAAGAGTTGCAAAGCAAAGGATTCATTTTTTTAACCATTTGGCGAAAGCATTATGTTCAATAGGTTCAAAATGTTTAGCTTTAGGTCCAGGTCACATGTGTAGGAAATAATTTTGCTAATTTAAAAAACCCTTAGCAAAAGAAATAGTTATGAAAAGGTCAAGGTCCTTGGTGCCATGTGCAAAGTTATTGGGATTTTAAATATTATTCTTCAACACAAAAATGGTTGCCTCCAAAGAGGAGCCAATGGTAAAAATGTTAATGGTGTCCTTATGAAATAATTGATTGAGTTCATTCAATCCAATCAACAAATGTACCATTAGATGTAACATAAATTGGAATTGATATGAGGTCGTTTAGATACAACAATAAGATTAAATTGAAATTTTAAATGAATGAAATATTCCAACAAGCATGTAATACAAGGTGCATTCCAAAACCTATATGTGAAATAATCATCTCACTATTAATGAAATTCCAAGATGATCAAAGGTGTGTCATGAAATGCCAATTCCACAAATCATTTCAATTCCTACACCCTACATTGTTATGTTTAACCCATTCATTACTCAAATTAAAACCAAAAAAATATTTTTACCCTTCCATGTTTTGTCCCAACAAGTTTTTTCAACTATCACTTTTTGTTTGGTTACATTTCACCAATCTTAATTTCACTTTTGGTTGTTCTTTCAACTTTCAAATTTTGATCAATGTTATTGGCAATTATGACAACTACACCAAGAATGAATATTTTTATTTTGGGGGTTTAGTTTTGCATACAAAAATTTACCTTGATAATATACCAAATGGTTATTAAATTGGGCATTTTAAAGCCAACCCTTATGCATAACATACACGTGTTAGCGACAAAATAACTAGGGAAATTGATCTCCAAGTTTATCATTCAAACAATAATGTAATAATATAATTGGGTTTCAAAAAAATCCAAATTTGGTTATTTGATCCCCTTTGTCAAACCAAAAAACATTTCATGCCTATGAAAACTTCCCCCTCTCCCAACTTTCCCCCCTTTATGTTATGAGAAAAAAAAAAACATTTTCCAACATTGGAACTTGTTGCACCTTTAAATTTGTTTTAAAGTGTTGGTAATAAACCTTTCAGTTGATGGTAATGTTTCAAAAAGGGTAAAAAGAAAGAAAACTTGGGGGCATGCTTCCTAGCTCCTTGCACTTAGAAAAGATCTAAAATGGGACTAGGACAATAGGATAATCATAAGAATATCATGGACAAGTCACCTCCACAAGCAACACAATGTAGGTGGTTAATGCAAATGGGATTGATTTTTAGTCACAAACTTGTTTTGGACTCTTTACACTTGCATGACCCATATTTGGAAATAAACCACCACCCTTCCTCCTTATAAATACATTTTTTGATTGGTGGTGAAGGTTGCACCAAAATGGTTAAAATCCTTGCAACTCCCAAATGTAATTCCTCAATTCCCAAGTTATGAATCATGTGATTTTATGTGGTCATAAAATTTCCATATTAGTTTTGATCCAAAAATTTCACATTACAAAGTTGTAATTTTCGACAAGATCTTTCCAATGCCATGTTGCACACCTCAATCAAAGGTCATATAATCCATGTTTTTAGGTTTTAATGGTCAAGAATCAAATCATGAATTTGATTCACGACCTTTCTTTTGGCCATAAATTTCAATTCAAAACTCCAAATATTGCAAAGTGCAAATCCACTTTTGATATTTACACTTCAAAACTCCAACCTTCAAAATGATTTTCATTTTAAAATGCTTGGGGCTCACTTCCATCCCACACTTGTGCAAATGTGCATGAATCCTAGGATGTTCTTCCTTCGGTTATTAGTGTTTGTTGGGTCCTAAAAGGCTATATTAAATGGGTTCGAAACCAATTGTTCATAAAACATAACATGAAAAAGAATAAACTACATAAATTGTAACATACCTCAAGAATGAAAATAAAAACACAAGGAAAGGTGTTACAAGACTTGTAATTGTTATTGTAGCTCTACATGTTGCCTATTGCTTACCACCCACCTAGTTGGAGGCCAACAAAGCTAGTAAAAATGATTTAAGATCATGAAAAGGGGTGTAGCAACTTATACTACTTTCATTACCTACCATCCTATTCATTTGCAATAAAAGTGGTTGGTTTTTCAATGATGAAAAAACTATGTACTATAGGAAGTACAAAATCATTGTTGCAATAATGAATTATATCAGTTGTTATATGTTTCCTTTTATAAAATTTAGAATGTATGTTTTGAAATGTACATATTTTTTTGTAAAAATATTATATAATTTTTTTTAGAATTAATACTTACCAAATGGCCATATGTAAATTGCATTGTTTAGATCATATGATTAATATTTTCTTACATGACATCCACAATAAGCCTTTGTGTGTTGAATTTTTTGGGAAGTTCTAATGTGTTATTTTTGGTTCATTTTCAATGCATGTACCAACAAATGAAGCTTTTGGAGTGCACTCAAATGGTCAATAGACATACATCTAATCTTGCAAGTTCAAACACCCCCATAAAGGAAGCTCTTGGATGGCATTCAATTGGTTAGTAAATGTAGGTAGTTATTACAAGCTCAAACAATTGGACAAGGCGAATGCAAGCTACATATACAATGTAGACAAAATACTATCACAATTTGATAATTTTCAACACTTGTCCATGTTTGATGTATGATGGTGGATATTTAGAAGATTTTTTTTTATGAAAGGTTCATTCACAATTTGAGTTCCAAAAAAAGGAATAAGAATTCAACATTTCTTAGGGCTACTTTTTAAAATAACAATTACATGGAAAAAAATTGAATGAGCAAAATTGAATAGCCCAAGATAAGATAATTCATGTGGTGCTAGTGATTTTTCACATGCATACATAATTGTGCATCAATATTTTGGTTTACAAGTATACATATGACACATGTTTTGAACTAGAAATTTTGAGCTTAATGGATATAGACAATTAGTAAATTAGAATAAACAAATGAGTCTTTTCCCTCGCAACCATTTGGTTCAAAATTTCAAGCCTTTGAAATTCAAATATTATTTGTTTATTCATCAAATTCACCCAATGAACACATATTTGCTTTATACAAAACATGTTTTTCTTGTACAAAAATTTTGAAATCAATTTGCATGATTTTTTACATTCCTTTTGATTCCTCAAAAACTGAAGTTTAAAACAATTAATATCTTTAATTTAAAGATCTCAAACAGACATTTAAATAATATCCAAAATAATTTAATTTATAATTAATATACTAAAACATCATTTTTTTTGTTAACATACAACAACCCATTGGGATTGTTATCATTTCAATAAAATAAAGCTTCAAAGTTGGACTTCAAAATCCTTTAAAAGTTACACATTCCTTTTGGAACTTTCATTGTGAACAAACTTTGAAAAGCTGCAATAGATGATGGTTTATATCCTAATTCATCATCATGTTATGGAATTGGTGCACATATTAATGATTTAATTTTTCAAAAAAATATTATTTTGATTTATAAGGACTTTAATAGTCATTATAATTATAATAAATTAGTTACAAACTACCAATTTTAATGAGAATTTGTCCATGAAATTTTACCCATATAAAACGGAAATCATTAAAAAAAATCTTCCCCATCAAAGCTTTCCAAATTTCTTGAAGTCATGGACACCAATCATGTGAATTTAAAATTTTGTCCATTATTAGATTATGTCATGATAATGACGATGATTATGAATTTTTGAGGTTGTAAATTTTTTTTCCATTAAAGATGTACTTGGGCCAAATAAAATTTTAATCATTTGCCAACAATAAATTGGATTTTCAAAATTAATAAAAAAATGTTATCACGTACATGTTTTTTTTAAACCTTTCTAAATTTATTGGTGTACCTTTACAATATAAAAGCACAGTTATGAATCAATTAAATATTCATGATTTCTATAACAATATTTTAGTTTCAAACCCAAATCATTTCTATGTATTTTGTATAATAATTCAAAATGAAAAAAAATCTTATTGATACAATATATAATTCGAGTTTTGCATACAATCCTACACATTATAATCTACATATAGTCCACAACTTAAGTTTTTGATATGCATAGAATTCCCCAAGAGATGTAGGTAACCTTCACTAGCTTAAACCCCTCGACAAATGAATGTTTGGAATGCATTGAATCAACCAATATAACTAGGTAATTTTTGCGAGTTCGAACACCTTAAAAATGAAAGTTTTGGAGTGCACTCAATTGACCAATATATGTAAGTAATTCTTGCAAGCTTGAACAATCATTCAAATTAAGGTTTGGAATGCAATCAATTGACCAATAGTTGTAGGTAATTCTTACAAGCTCAAACAATTATCCAAATTAAGGTTTTAAAAGGCACTAAATTGCCCAATAGATGTAGGTAATTTTTGCAAGCTCTAACAATTGTTCGAATGAAGGTTTTGTAGTGCATTCAATTGCCCAATAGATGTAGGTAATTCTTACAACCTCAAATGATGGTTCAAATGCAAGTTTTAAAATGCATTCAATTGCCCAATAGATGTAGGTAATTCTTGCAACCTCAAACAATGGTTCAAATGAAAGTTTTGAAATGCATTCAATTGCCCAATAGATGTAGGTAATATCCAAAATAAAAATTTAAAAAATTATTAATATAATAAAAGATCATTTTATTTATTAACATGCAACAATCCACTACAATTGTTATCATTTCAATAAAATAAAGCTTCAAAGTTGGACTTCAAAATCTTTTAAAAGTTACACATTCCTTTTTGGAATTTTCATTATGAACAAACCTTGAAAAGTTGCAATAAATGATGGTTTATATCCTAACTCATCATTATGTTCTAGAATTGGTACACATGTTAATGATTTAATTTTTCAAAAAAATATTATTTTCATTTATAGGGCCTTTAAGAATCATTATAATTATAATACATTAGTTGCGAACTACTAATTTTAATGAAAATTTGTCCATGAAATTTTACCCATACAAAATGACAACCATTAAAAAAAATCTTCCCCATCAAAGCTTTCCAAATTTTTTGAAGTCATGGGGATCAATTATACGAATTTAAAATATTGTTCATTATTACATTATGTTATGATAATATTGATGATTATGAATTTTTGAAGTTGTAAAACATTCTTCCATTAAAGATGTATTTGGGCCAAATATTATTTTAATCATTTGCCAACAATAAATTGGATTTTCAAAATTAATGAAAAAATGTTGTCACACAAGGGTTTCTTAAGAACCTTTATAAATTTATTACTGTACAATTAAAATATAAAAGCATAATTATGAATCATTTAAAAATCTCAATGGTTGTTATAACATATTTCGGTTTGCAAACCCAAGTCATTTCTATGTGATATGTATAATAATTCAAAATGAATGTAATCTTATCGACACTATATACAATTACAATTTTTTAAAAAATCCTACACCTTATAATCTACATTTAATCAACAACTTAAGCTTTTGACATGCATTGAATTCCCTAAAAGATGTAAGTATTTTTTACCAGCTCAAACATCTCGACAAATGAATGTTAAAAATGCATTGAATTGACCAATATACATAGGTAATTTTTGCAAGTTCGAACACCTTAACAATTGAAAGTTTTGGAGTGCACTCAATTGGCCAATAGATGTAGGTAATTCTTGCAAGCTGGAACAATCGTTCAAATGAAGGTTTCGGAGTTCACTCAATTGCCCAATAGATGTAGGTAATTCTTGCAAACTTGAACAACTTGACAAATCAAGGTATTGGAGTGCATTCAATTGTCCAATAGATGCAGGTAATTCTTGCAAGTTCAAACACCCCCACAAATGAAGGTTTTGGAGTGCACTCAATTGCCCAATAGATGCAGGTAATTTTTGTAATCTTGAACACATTGGCAAATGAAGGTTTTTGAGTGCATTCAATTGCCCAATAGATGTAGGTAATTCTTGTAAACTCAAACACTCATTCAAATGAAGGTTTTCGAGTGCATTCAATTGTCCAATAGATGCAGGTAGTTCTTGCAAACTTGAACAACTTGACAAATCAAGGTATTGGAGTGCATTCAATTGTCCAATAGATGCAGGTAATTCTTGCAAGTTCAAACACCCCCACAAATGAAGGTTTTGGAGTGCACTCAATTGCCCAATAGATGCAGGTAATTTTTGTAATCTTGAACACATTGGCAAATGAAGGTTTTTGAGTGCATTCAATTGCCCAATAGATGTAGGTAATTCTTGTAAACTCGAACACTCATTCAAATGAAGGTTTTGGAGTGCACTCAATTGCCCAATAGATGTAGGTAGTTCTTGCAAATTTGAACATCTTGATAAATCAAGGTATTGGAGTGCATTCAATTGTCTAATAGATGCAGGTAATTCTTGCAAGTTCAAACACCCCCACAAATGAAGGTTTTGGAGTGCACTCAATTGCCCAGTAGATGTAGGTAATTCTTGCAAGCTTGAACACATTAACAAATGAAGGTTTTTGAGTGCATTCAATTGCTCAATAGATGTAGGTAATTCTTGTAAACTTGAACACTCCCTCAAATGAAGGTTTTGGAGTGCATTCAATTGGCCAATAGATGTAGGTAATTCTTGCAAGTTGGAACAATCGTTCAAATGAAGGTTTCGGAGTTCACTCAATTGCCCAATAGATGTAGGTAATTCTTGCAAACTTGAACAACTTGACAAATCAAGGTATTGGAGTGCATTCAATTGTCCAATAGATGCAGGTAATTCTTGCAAATTCAAACACCCCCACAAATAAAGGTTTTGGAGTGCACTCAATTGCCCAATAGATGCAGGTAATTTTTGTAATCTTGAACACATTGGCAAATGAAGGGTTTTGAGTGCATTCAATTGCCCAATAGATGTAGGTAATTCTTGCAAGCTTGAACACCCCTTCAAATGAAGGTTTTGGAGTGCACTCAATTGCCCAATAGATGTAGGTAGTTCTTGCAAACTTGAACATCTTGACAAATCAAGGTATTGGAGTGCATTCAATTGTCCAATAGATGCAGGTAGTTCTTGCAAACTTGAACATCTTGACAAATCAAGGTATTGGAGTGCATTCAATTGTCCAATAGATGTAGGTAATTCTTGCAAGTTCAAACACCCCCACAAATGAAGGTTTTGGAGTGCGTTCAATTGGCCAATAGATGTAGGTAATTCTTGCAAGTTCAAACACCCCCACAAATGAAGGTTTTGGAGTGCACTCAATTGCCCAATAGATGTAGGTAATTCTTGCAAGCTTGAACACCCCTTCAAATGAAGGTTTTGGAGTGCACTCAATTGGCCAATAGATGTAGGTAATTCTTGCAAGCTGGAACAATCGTTCAAATGAAGGTTTTGGAGTGCATTCAATTGCCCAATAGATGTAGGTAATTTTAGCAAACTTGAACAATCATTCAAATGAAGGTTTTGGAATGCATTCAATTGCCCAATAGATGTAGGTAATTCTTGCAAGCTTGAACACCCCTTCAAATTAAGGTTTTTGAGTGCGTTCAATTGGCCAATAGATGTAGGTAATTCTTGTAAATTGGAACACTTCAATAAATTAAGTTCTTGAAGTCTAGTCAATTGCCCAATAGATGTAGGTAATTCTTGCAAGCTGGAACAATCGTTCAAATGAAGGTTTTTGAGTGCATTCAATTGCCCAATAGATGTAGGTAATTTTGTTAAACTAGAACACACCTGTAGATTAAGTTCTTGAAGTGTAATTAATTGCCCAATAGATGTAGGTAATTCTTGCAAGCTTGAACACCCCTTCAAATTAAGGTTTTTGAGTGTGTTCAATTGGCCAATAGATGTAGGTAATTCTTGCAAGTTGGAACAATCGTTCAAATGAAGGTTTTGGAGTGCATTCAATTGCCCAATAGATGTAGGTAATTTTAGCAAACTAGAACACACCTGTAGATTAAGTTCTTGAAGTGTAATTAATTGCCCAATAGATGTAGGTAATTCTTGTAAGCTTGAACACCCCTTCAAATTAAGGTTTTTGAGTGCGTTCAATTGGCCAATAGATGTAGGTAATTCTTGTAAATTGGAACACTTCAATAAATTAAGTTCTTGAAG
>Ga0209208_10003831_pt1 | contig 21497 bp, 17 predicted proteins | sample S1TSphfallax_3_FD_187694 | JGI IMG/M metagenome (GOLD analysis project Ga0209208, IMG submission 187694) | Host-associated microbial communities from peat moss isolated from Minnesota, USA - S1T2_Fd - Sphagnum fallax MG (SPAdes) (version 2) | ecosystem: Host-associated > Plants > Peat moss >...
ATTTTTTAGCATTTACAAATCAGTCTAGAAAGTTTCTAGCCTTAACAAACACCTTTGGGCTAACTAGGGATTTCTTAAGTTAAGGGATACTTAAGGTTATTTAAGGGACTGCCTAAAATTTAGGCATGATTCAAGAGAGAGCTCTGTAGGGTGACCACTAGCTCTGGGCTACCTAAGAGTCTGCCTAAAGGGTTACCTCTGGTTGATTCATAGCTCTTTATGTAGATCTTATGTGACTTTTTAAGTAACTCTTAGGTACGCCCTAAATTAGATAAGTCCCTAACTAATCTTTATGGAACACCCGAGTAGTCCTTATTTAAACCACTATGTAGGCTTTTGATAGCCCTTATTTTAGATGACACCTAAGTAAGCCTAAGGTAGCCCCTAACATAGGTTGTTCCCTTAGTAGTTCCATAAGTAGCTCCTAACATAGGTTGTTCGCTTAATAGTTCCATAGGTAGACCATAAGTCCTAACCTAGTTAGGCCTCTATCTCTTGTAGCCCCTAATCTATGTGATGATGACTTAAGTAGATTATAGTTTGGTTGGAGGAGGAACTATAGTGACCACTTGGGGATGTTTATCCTTAGTTTTGAGAAGCGATCCTTGTTTATGGATAATTCAAAAGGGCGGGTGAGTAGGTATAGTGAGACCCAAAGTGAGGATTATTTTATGGATAACTTTATTGTGGAACAATTTTAGGTCAAGTTTTGATAAATCAATGCATGCATTGAGCCACCAATTGGTGAACCTAGCTGCCTACACTTATGAGTGAACCAATGAAGGTGGTGGGGATTGTAGGGTCCAAACTATGAAAACTCAGTTATGAACTGACTCAAGAATTCTAATACTTTGATCAACCTAATTTCCTTTTGAAGTTGCCACCTCTTTTCAAACTCCTCACATTCACACTCATGTTTTATATCATTCTTATTTGAAAGGATCACATCTTATTTGAAAGAATCACATAACTTGACCATTGTGCAAGTGTCATCCTGGGATGCAAGCATGAGTGTCATGTTAGGGGTCTTTATTGGGCTGATGAGACTTGGGATCCCACCTTGGACAGCACTTGTTGGGTCCTGCATGAGATTAATCTAACTTTACTATCACATTGTCCAATTGCATGATTTAGGTTGAAATTTCTAACCAATACTTTTGAATTTTCAATATCCCATTCTAGGGCTAATTTTCAATGTTTTTTTTTTTTCATTTTCTTACAAAAAAAAAAATGAAGCTTGGGAGAGGGCCTCCATTTGGGCATCTCAACTGAAAGGTGAATAATTGCATGCACTCTTTCTTATCGGTGGCGATTGTTTAGGATGTTTCTAAGGGAGAGGCCGAGAATGAGAGGCATTGAGAAGTTGATTTGATCAGGGATGGAAGGGTAAAGCAGACCTCTCTATTAAGTCAAATTATTGCTTGCATGCACTCTTTGTTATTGGTGGGAATTCTTTAGGTCGTTTCTGGGGGAGAAGAGGAAAATGAGAAGTTGTTGACAATTTCTTTATCATGAAAGGAAGGGTACAGTAACTTCAAAAGTAGATCTCTTTTATAATACAGCTCTGCTTTACATTTGGGATGTGGCCACAGAGAATCCACACAAGGTAGCTTGCATTCCACATCTCCTCCGTGCACTTATTCTGATTGGAATCCAGTTGTTCCAAAAACACAGAGTCTACACACCAAGGCTTGCCTAGTCCATGCTTTCAACCACTCAATTTCCAGGACCACTGCCAAGGCTTCTCAAAATGCAAATGTGATTGACCAATTATGGACCCTTGTGGGGTTCTAATAGTGTATTGTTTAGCCACTAGATGTATGGCGGGATCATGCCTATTATGTTCAAGAGAAAAAATCTCACAATAAAGGCCTAGCAGAAAGGCCGCATATGAGGTATCCCAAATGAAAATGCTTTCAAAGTCTCCTCACTTTATAGAGAAAAGCTCAGTCAAGCTACCCAAATCATTGAAAAGATGTTGCAAATCAAAATAAAGGAGTTTCCGATATTCATCTCTGATTATGTAGAATTGGGTCAAGTGAGGTGATGGAATCGTGCCTTGCAGCACCAATGCTGTAAAGTGAGATGCATTTGAAATTGGTTGTGGGATCGAAGTGAAGTTCCAGAACCATATGCTGTTGATTGGAAGAACCAACTGTAGGCTTTATTTCTCTTCATAAACACATGCATGAGTGATATATAGGATACCAGGGCCACAATTGAGTGAAGAGAAGTGAAATTCATTTCATCATCATCACAAGTGTGGCCTGTGTTGTTGGCCCAAGTGTTACCACGTCCTTAACTGATTTTTCCTTCCAAAACCTGGTTTTTTGGGAATTTATTTGAATTTTCAGCAGTGGAAATCACCCAAAAATCAATATCTCCCACATTCTAAATTCCAAATCTTACCAAATAAATTCCATTAAATCCTGCTCATCAAGATCTTTCCGACAATACCAAATGCACATTCCAATTCCTCCAAAAATTTTAGCTACAATTAAATTTAATTTTCAGTGAAGAAATCATTCAATATTCAAGAACTTTTGCACTGCAAGTCCAAACATCATGGAACCAAGCCCATGCACCCCTCCTCATCGAGAGCTTTTCCAAAGACACCAAGAACACAATCTGAAGCATCCCAGTTCCATAGATCTAATAACTACAAAACAAAACAAAACAAACTACCTTCCTTCATAGATAGATCATCATCAAAAGGCTACCTAAAGGCATCACAAACCAGGGAGCAATCCACTATATAGGGTAAGGGGGAAAGTAGGAGGGTTTACAAAAGCTAGGTTACCAAGGTGGAACATTGGTAACTCTATTGTGAGAACCACAATGGAATCATTATGGTTCTCCATGGGTGGGTGTTCGGTCTCAAAAGTCTCCTATCATAGATAGAGCACTTGGTGACTACTAGGTAGATAGTAGCTGCATGTGAATGGTTAATAGTAGTACATAACTAACTACCATGCTTAACTATGAGACAAGAATACAATTAAAAAATGTTCCATGTCTAGATACCATCCAACCTGCATGGTGTGCTACGGGGTGTTAGTTCACTGTAGCCAGTCAAAGTGACCTAGCACCCACAAATGCACCATCCAAGAAAACATGTTATGGGTGGTTTTGGGATGAACCCTGGTAAGGAGAGAATCAAGTTAGTAATAAGGAGAAAAATAGTTAGTTGAAGAACACACTTAGTAGGTATATTTTGAATTTAGGTTTTGGAGGGAAGATTTGGATATTTTTTCTTTCTCATTTGTTTTTGACATTAGCATATTTTATATATTTTTAGTTGTTTTCTTTAACATGTTGCACACATTGGATTTTTGAATTGAAAAAAATATATCACATGTTGATTTTGTTTTTGCAAAGAGCAATAAATGCAATTACAACAATTAAGAACTAAAAGTACAATTTTAATTTTGAATTGTGTAGATTGTGTACATTTTGCATATTGTTTTGTTAGAATTACATTTTGATTATGTGTTTGACTAATTATGCATTAATGATAAAGAATCGCTACTTACCATTTGTAATCTTCCTTAGGATGAATTTAGGAAAAACAATCAAGATTTATATGTCTTGTTGTTAATTTTGTTGTTTTTAAAAAATAGATAGGACAATGTGAAAGGAACTTTGTGTGTTTCTACAAATCTTTTATCAATTAATTTGTTTTTAAGATAGGAACTTGAGTAAGGTAACTATTGTAAAGGTTATGAAAAAGAGGATTATCAAGATGAATGACAAATATAAAGAAACATACTGCAAATGGTGACCCAAAGTTTGGCAAATGGATTAAGTAGCAAATTGGTAGAATGAAGCTATGGAATTAGAAGATGATGAACAACATCTGCATCAAGAATCAACCCATTTATCACACCAAAATGGGTGCAACATATGCTATAATGTATACTACAAACCAAAGAGAGGCCTACATGATACATGATGCTTTCAATAGAAAACGTGGGACGATGGGAAACATTTATTAGCAGAGCATACATATGACCTAGTAATTGAGATTGTTAATTCTCGAAGGGAACACAATTGATAGTTGACCCAATTATAATCTAGACTTCGATCCAAACACAATATGGAATCACAAAATTCTAATTAATTTTATAAGACTAATAACTTTGTTGTACATATTGTATTTATAGACTCAATTATAATTGGTAGGCATAGATTCTATCCTATAATTGATTTTTGCTTACTTTAAACAATACAAATTTCACTTCAATTATTCATTTCGACACTTAAAATCTATGGTTCAATTGTTCAAAACAATTCTGGTAGATTGTTTCACACAATTTCATTCTTACAATTATTGTTCATTCTATTCAAATTATATTTCTTGTTTTTAAAAAAAAAATTGTGGTCAAAATAGTCAAATTATAATTAGATTATCAAAAAGATAAAACACAATAGAAACATAATAAAATCTATGTTTCCTCATCAATCCACACTTATCTTTTTACTTAAAATTGAATCATATAAAAGATATGTAGTTTTAAAAATAGAAATTAAAATTGAAAACATGAAAAATCTATGATTTCAAATACCAACAAAAGTTTGAAATCATACTATGTCTTTTTGTGAAACTCTAATAGCTCTTTAAGTCTTATTTTATGTGGAAAAAAAATAATCTCCTCCAAATTCTCACAATTTTCAAAACTACATTATAAATCATTTGCCTCCAAAAAAATTCAAAATCAAATGTGTAGCATCCTAATCCTATTTAACTCATTCACTGCCTTGTTTAATCCTTGGCATTCTCATGATCTATTCTACCTTGCTTGATCAGTACCACACAATAAGTAACATTACCTTCCTTCCATTTTGGATTCCATCTTCGAAATCATTGCTTTAGTAAAAAAACTTCTTGCTCTTTAGATCATTGTGTTGATCATTTGTGGCTTGGTCTATTCCTCTCGAATTGCTGGTATTATTACATGCACTTCAATTTGTGGTTCATATGACCTTCAACTTTTGCACTTACTTGAAGAATTAAATTTTTAAATAATGGTGTTGCTATCTCTTCTTGGTCTTACTTTCGTGTATGTTCCACCACCTACTCCACACCTTTAATTGGCTCCTTCTGCATGCCAATATCATTAGTTATTATTTTTATATCTTGTTATGAAGCTATTTATGTTTGCTCCTCAACTACCATAGATGGAATATCTTGTCCTCCTCCCTTCAAATTTTGTGGTTCCTATGGCTGTTTATCTTTTATTGCTTTATTGCATTCAACTTCCTCCACCTTTTATATAGGACTAGATAGTTCTAAACTATATGGACTATGATAAATAAAATTTAGAAAGGTTTTTTTGAAGGTAGGTAAATGTCTTTTATACGTGGCTTCATCCCTTTTATGTGTAACTTTTATAGATCTCCTCTTTGAACTAAGTTTTTACCAAACCCCACCATTCGTCAGGCTCAACATTGACATCATCCATTTGTTGTTTGGTATGCAATATTGAATAATATTGTACCAAGTCATTGTATTCTTCCAATTTGTTGTTGACATATGTTGGGATCCAAATCCTTGTTCTTCTCCACCAAGTTATCTAGCTTCAAATTGGTTTTAACCATCTCTTGCCATAATTCATTGATTTCAATGACTATTTACTCCTTATCCTTTTCTACCTTTTGTCTATGGAGTTTCTCTCTTGTAATCATGTTCTTCATCTACAACATTTGTATCATCATCTTCTCCATGGTTTGATTTCTAGTCTCGTATTCTTGCAACCACAATTCCTTCTATCCTTCCAAGCCCTCAACCTTGCTTATACTCTTTAATGCCTTTTTATATGCATGGTTTATGCCATTCCATGCCTTTTTTTTATCTTCTTCAACTCTTTATTTTTTATGGTTAATTACATATTCACATTGACTTTCTCTTATGTCTCCTTTTGTTTCTTCCAAGTTACTATGGGTTGTTTGTACTCCTCATATCCTTATTACTTTTGCTTCATTTGTTGTAACAATCTTTACTTTTCACCCTCCATTATAGTTAATTTGGTTTTTAATGACTTGATTTCCAAGCTCACTACCCATCTTTTGACTTACAATTGCCATTGCTTGAAACATTTATCTAGTTTTGTTAATTATTTCCCAGCACCTCTTTTGCCAACTCCTCTACAAATTATGTGGTGTTTCCTCTTTAGATGCATCTTTTGATGACATTCCCTTGTCCCTCATCTATAAACCCATATCCATATTTAACCTTTGCCCTTCTACTAATCCTGGTCTATTTTATGGTAACATTATGGTAGGAAGTCAAAAACTATTAAATGTTGATTATAATACAACCATTTGTGGTTCTTGGGATGGATATGGCTATTGTTGTTCCATCAGTGGTTGTGTAACCTATATGTCCATTGGAGCCTCTTGGTGGACCTCCATTTGTGCATGAAAATCATACAAATCGTCCACATCTTCATATTGTATGTGTTCATGTTGGTCTTGTAATGTCATTATCACCTAAGGTGTTCTACTCCTTTTTATTTAATCTGCTATGACTATTCTTTTCTTTCTTGGTCTTGTTTTGAACTATGATCCTTTTGTGGTTTGGATGGAATATGTCTGATTACCACTCTTGGAGTTCTAATTTTTATCGGTTTGGTACTTTTACGCATGATTTTCTTAAAGCCTAACATCTTCTTTTGACTTCCTCCATTGTTTTGATCCTTTTCCAACTTTAGAAGTGTTCTTCCTTTTTGCATAGATTTTGGAGATCCCATTGTTGCTCCCTCCTAGTGTCCAAAACTTGTTGCAACTTTCCTTAGACCTCTTGGGTTTTTTTTTGAGTTTCTATTGTCTTTTTTGCTATGACCTCAGAATCCTCGTTAAACATGTACTTGAACAATCTTTCCAAAACCAACACTAAATGACAAATTTCCTTCTTATCCTCCTACTTTCTCTTTTTGCATTTTCTTCTACATTTTTGTCCATCTATCCAACTCACTACACATATTATTGAACATAATCTATGCCCAATTTGCCTCAATTTCCTCCTCTACCTTCATGAATGTCAATGCATTCTTGTTGCTCATGTTATTCTCCTTCTCCCTTTAGTAAATTACAGAAATAACTTCAAGATATTTAACATTAATTGGCAATTTACACTTATTGACATTCAACTGGTCTGCATTTATGTATGGAGATTTGATATCATGTTTGAACAACAATTCTTTTATTAATGTTTTGGTCACTTGTCCATTAGAATCATCAATATAACCATTCTAATAAGCACTAAAGGCATGAGCTATCAACTATTTGCTAATGACATACACTATGCTTTTCTTGCCAAAATAAATCTCAGATCCTTTGATCACAAAAGTATTCAAAATTTTTACTAATGCATCATGATTTGGTTCCTTCCATTCAATGGCCAACAATGTGACCAAACCAACCTTAGTAGCCCAAGCCTTTTTTTTCTTTCCCATTTTCTTCCACATTTGCAATCTCTACACCTACTTAGAATACCTTTGTTTGGTGGGTGTAAGAAAATATTTGTTCTCAATTGGGATCTTAACTCTTCTTTCTACCAAATATATATTTCTGATCCATTTTCCACCAAGGGTTTTGTTTGTTTCCTAGCACAAATATTGATAAGTTTCCCAAACCTAATTGAGATGATGGTGGAAGTAACAGTTGTTTTACCATATGTGGTTGCACCTCCTTCTGTGTGATTTTTGTGATTTCATTAATGTTAGTCATTGCTTTAATGAATTTTTAAATTGCATTAGCACCTTCTTCATTTTTGTTGTTGGACTTTTGAATCTCCATAGGTTTTTGTGTTATTATACCAAATCCCATCGCCGCTCTTATTGGCTTTTTGAAAATTCCTTTCCATAGCCTTTCTAATAGTGGTTTTGTTGTCTCTTCAATTTTATCTGCACATTTAATTACATCTAACTATTTCATTAATTTCTTTCATGAATCGTTTCCCTTCCTCACACTTTAATGATGATGGTGATGCCAAGGGTGAAATTACTTTCAATAGCACAATGTTGTAAATTGGTGTGCTCACTTGTCTTTCCAACTTCGTTTGGAATTCTTTCTATTTGGCAAGAACTTTTGTCATATTTAATGATCTTCTTCAATTTTTTTCACTCTATCTCACTTTGTAATTTTTTATGCTTCCGCTTCTTTTGCAAGTTGCTATAATTTCTCTAATGCATTCTCCTCACACATATTGCAACACAATCATAAATCAAAAAGTCGTTCTAGAATAACTTTGAATGTGAAGAAGCTCGATGGACATTCCCTCTTGTTTTTTTGTTTAGGGTAGCTTGTTGTTTTTACCTTAATTTTTTTTTTCAAGCACCCCATTCCTTTCATGATAGCCTTGCTCCTGTACACATGGAAGTAGTTATTTTCCATCAATGGCTTGAATGCATTTTAATATTTTTCATTCATCCAAATGCCATTGTCACCATCTTCCCTTTCATCCTTCATCATCTTTGCCATGTGTGTTGTAATTTGTTCCAACTCAATTATATTGTCATCCAATTTGTCAACTAAGTTAGCTGATTTTGTTCGTGAGTCATCAAAATTATCTATGGTATTATTCACAAAGTTGCCATTGTTAATCTATGGTCATCATGGCATTGCTTCATTATCCTCATCTTCATATGTATCACTATCTTCCTGGACTCCTTTCTGTGGTTGATCTATGGTTTGTTGTTCCTCTTAATAAATTGGTTTTTGTACCTTAGAATTTTACACCTTACATGTAATAAGTTGGTATGGTTTTAACTTGTTAATATTTACCAACATAACATTAGGTTCAAAATTAATTAGTATGACCAATAAGATTTTATTGTTAGGGAGCATGTACTATACCCTATATGGTTTAAATCATTTTCTAGTGAACTTTCCCAATTGTGATTTATTCCTTTGGAAACCTTAAAACAAAATCACTAAATTTGAATTGTTTTTCTTTATTTTTTTATTGATTCCAGAAAACCCTATTCCACTATTAAGTTCCTAACTTAACTTCATATTGTAATTTATCCTCTTGCAGCTTCTCTAACTCTAACACCCTAATTGTTAAAATTTTAACCGAATTTCGTTAGATCTGTGCTTAGTACTAATGATCGACATAATGTGTTTTGTAAGCATTGAATGATGTAACCCATAAACAAGTTGATATAGTGTATACCATGTAGCTACCTTGTATGTTGTTTTGTAAGAAAACAAGATTGTGGGTAAATGCTCATCGCAATTTGTTTATTCTCACTAACTAACTTAGTTAATAATATTCCCAATGTGTTGTTAGTGGACTCTACATGACCATTCCCCTATGGGTAATAAGTAATAGATTTGACATATTTTAGTAAAAAATGATCTATCAAATGTTTTATAACATCATTTATAAAATGAACCCGTTAATCTATGACTATAGTTAGTGGACATCCAAACCTAGTAAAAATACATTCATACAAGAATTTTGTTATTACTATTACAATGTTTTTCACTTTGGCTTCCACACATGTGGTTGCATAATCTATGGCCACCAATATGTATTTATTCTTGGTATACCTTGTTAATTTAATTGGTCCCACAAAATCCAAACCCCATTCCATGAATGGTTCTTTTGGAAGAGTTATTACTTGTTTGGCCAAACTCTGTGTAGCCAACCGTCTAGTTTGTTGACATACATCACATGATCTACAAAAATCATTGACATCTTTGTACATTGTGGGCCATTACTACCTTGCATCTAAAATCTTCTTCTATGTGATCTCAAGTGCAAAATGCCTTCCTATTGTTCCCTCATGCAACTCCTTCATCACCTTCTGAGCTTTTGTGGTTGACAAACACCTCCTCAATCTGTTGTCCTACCCCATCTTGTACAAACATCATTTTTCATTTGTAAAGGGTTTAGCCCTCCTGGCTAGTTGTAGTTTTTGCCCTATTGACAAATATTCTTCCATTTGTCTTATTTATATATAAACATTATGACATCATTCAATCATTTTAGTTTTGTGAAAAAAACTAGCATAGATGTGGTCTATTTCAAAGGGCATCAAGCTATTTCATAGCTCTACAATTCACATGTATTTCGCAACCCTCCAACTTTCACCCTTTGAAAAACCAAAACATAAGACTGGATTCAAGCAATCTTGAATTTAGTTGTAAAGTTTTATTTGTTGTGCTTTCTTTTTTCCTTTTGCAAAATATCATTGTGGGTTTTGAAAATCATTCACTTGTTTTGAAAATTGAAGAGTTTTGTCTAATATTGGGTGGGTACCAACTAAAAGTTCAGAATCAGGCTGGGTTTCAACCCAGTTCATCTGAAAAAGACTAACTTCAAAAGAAGTAACAACTAAGGAGTATCAACCCAAGTAATACCCAAGTTGATACCCTACAGCCAGGGTATCAGATTGTAGAGACTTTGTTCACAACTAGGCATAGTATTAGGGTGTGATTTCCTGATACCTAGAAAGGGTATTAGATGCTTACAGGGTCCAGTTCTCAATGCCATGGTCTAGGGGACAAGCAAGGTAAATACAAAATTTCAAGTAGGGAACTTCACATGATGATCAAGGCCAAGACCTCCCAAACATTTAGAATGTTTATATGTGCGAATACTTGTATGCTTTTAATTTAAAGTTTACATATGTTGAGATTTCTTATCATGCTATGCAAAAAGTTTAAACAATTATTTTTTGATTATATATTTTACATGTAATCATGTGGAAGTGGTTAAGTCATTGCAATGCAAACAAGTGGTTTTGAGTTCATAACTTGGGTGAACTTTATTAAGGTTTAAAAAAAACATTTGCTGATCAGTTTGTCAGAATTAGTAAAGATAATGACTGTTCTTACATTTGTGAGACAAACTCCTTTGAGAACTGGCTAATGTTTTAAAAAAAACATCTTGATACCCAAGTCAGTTCCACAACCCATTAAAAAAAAAACCAGAAAATGTGATTCGCACAAAAATGTGATTCTCACTGGTTTGGTCCAGAGTTCGGCAGATTTTATAAACAACTTTAACATGGTGAAGAAAATGATACAATCTGCCACCCTAGACTTCAACCTTATGAGTTCTTCCTGTATATGCAGCATTCTCCACATTGTGCTATGATCTATGAACTTGCCCAAATTGTCAAAAGTGTAGAAAGAAAAAGTTGCTGCAGCAGCTATTGACATTTATTGTTATGTTTCATGTTTTGTTTTCTTCTTCTCAGCCTCAGCGGGGCATTTGTCATTTTGTGGAGGAAAGTGGTAGCCTATATGATTCATGACAATGTTGTTGTAACAGTTTATTCTTCCATGGTCCAAGGATCTGACAAACCATAAGGGCTACTGTTTTTGCTGATCAGGTGCTTTGTCGATCAACCAACCTTAATGTCCATGGCTTCCAACAACCAAAACTCTACCTCATGAGAAATGTGGTGCGACTTTTCCAGGCACCTTTGATGCCTTCGAAATAGTCACCACCTAACTAGTACGACTTGATGTGACAAAAAAACATGAGAATACTGTTGGAGTTACAAAGCAGTTTGTTTTTTAATGGTGAAATTTTGCTGTTTTGTGAGTTTTTTTTTTCCAGAAATAAATCTTTTTTTTCATTGTAAAACATGTGTTTACACAAAAAAGAAGACTGCCACTTTTGCAAAATTAAAAATTGAAGAAAACACACTGAGCCATCTGAAGCCCTACCCTTTTTTTTCTCCCACCTCTCCAGCTGAGCGATCTGAACAATTTTACAGAAAATACTGAAGCACCAGATTTCAGTGTATTATTGTGATTGATGACTTGAGTGTGACTCATATTAATGAGTTGTCCAGACTCTCAAAGTTCAAATTTTCTCCTTTTGTGATCAACATCATTGATTGGCTCATTACAAAAACATTTAATCAAGCTTTTCAGTCCCAAAATAAATATATTGTGGTCTCCTCCTTTTGTGCTGTTTATATAGAGTTGCAAAAGTAGAACTGAGGCAAAGGGATATGGGATAAAGTACGGAGCTACTGGGAACATGTTGAGGAACACATTGGGAACTGGGGAAGCAAGTGAGAACTTGATGAGAACAACAAAAATCCAAAAAAATCCAACACCCTGTACTCTCCACCCGAAAGACCAAAAATAAAAAACTGGGGCCCTGAAGTACATGCTGGCTCACTTCATTGCGTGCCAAGAATTTCTATGCCTACCTTTGTTCTTTACCATTGTTGACCTAGGCTAATGGCAAGGGCATGAACTGTGGGACATGGGTAGAACTTAACCTCAGATTTGTAATAGGTAATGTCCATCCGATGCGGCATTCCCCCAACATGATCTGCCAGTTGTGAGTGATGCAACTGGATCCATGTATGGTACCAAACACATGATCTGTTCTGGGTAGCTATTCCATGATCACTAGCTACTTACATTTTATTATCGATGTGTTTTGTTTGTAATGGTACAATCCATGAGCAGAGCTTAAATGGGAGTGACCTCTGGTTGAATTTGTTCAAGAGCAAGTTGCTGACCTACCACCCCCCACTGAATTATGAAATGCAACAGTAACGGCAAGAAAGACCATAGTAGCTCACCAATATTTTTGATTGCCACAGGGTCATACCCAGCATTTTTGGTGTTTGGTGAATTATTGCCAGTAGGTGATTTTATTCAATATGTACAACCATATATATAAATTCTCTAGTTTGTAGTAAAGATCTCATTGGATTTTTTAAGTGTAGTTGGATGGCACCTTATAGCCTGTAAATTTTCCCTCTGCAAATGACATATGTTTAGAAGTAATGCCTACATGAGGGTGTTTCAAAAAACCTAATGCCCATGGTTCCATCATATTACTGTAGCCTAGGTTCAGCTTCCATATCGACAAAACGAATAATTAAAAAAAAATAAAAATCATTTTTTAATTTTGAAATTACATATTTTTGCATCATCTACTATAATATTGTGATATGGGTAATGAAATTATTCAGAGTATAGTGTATGATAATTATGATGATTTTCAACATATCAACATCATATTTTCACAAAATTTCATTCCATTATTTTAAAGATTACTTAATGATGAAACCGACCTTAGGGTAAGTATATGAGTTTGTGTGAAACTGCCACAAAGGGCAAGGAGCTGTTAGGCTGGCTATACATTGAGCTGCTTGTTTTCAAGGCTTTGATTTTGCAAACTGTCAAGCGATTTGAAGGGCGAAAAAGAGAGCCATAACATTATTTGCCCATCATGGAAATGCAAAGAAAAGAAGAAGAATAGTGTGTCAACAAAACTGTATAGAAAAAGCACCAATGTCAATGAAGGCCAAGGTGACCCAGATTCTCCCAGCGCTACTACAGTGGTGCTGTGACAGGGTTACTTAATTTCAAACCACCGAGCAGAGGCCCGTGTGGGGGGGACTGGTTCTGGCAAAGCAAGTGTGCCAGGGTGAGAGAGAGCCCCTTAAGGCTGGGAGCTCTGCAGGTGCGGCTGGCTGGCTGGGCTTTCCAAAGGCTCTATCTACTCTCTGGCACTAGAATCAGGTAGGTCTGCCAAAATGTCGGTAAGTGGCAGTAGGTAGGGTGAAACATATTTCAGTAGGTGGCATAATAAGCCCCAGGGGCCAATTCTACCGGCTGATTCAGCCCACCCTGGGGTTCGAACTATTGAAAAATGAATACAGCTAGTCTCCAGCTGCCATCCACACATTGATTCCAAGCTCAAGACAAAATTTTACTCCAGAATCTTATACGGATTGAAAGTCATTTTAGACCCTCAGGGTTATAAGTATTAGTACAGAGGGTGTTCAATAGGCTGGCTTGTGTGCAGGTGTGCAGAAAAAACTGTACAGCCAATGAAATTGCTGGATATGGTAGTCTGATTATTTTTATAAAAAAAAAAAGTTTATCTGGAGTGAACTAGCAGTTAAATGTGTAATAAGGTTTGGTACATTTTGTGAGACTTTTCGAGGATCAATGGAAATGCTAGAAAGAACGAGAACACTTTTTTCAATGTTCAGCAGAATCGGGTTGTTGTGTTGGAGGCTTGAAGAATTTTTTTTTCAGGCCAATAGGGTTGCTGGATTTAGTGGTCTGAATTTGTTTTTTCTTAGTTATCTTAAGATGCATTCACTCTGAATGTTAAGTCAGTGTTAAGTGAAAATCTAGGTGGCATCTTAGGTGGCACCCAATGTTAAATGGGTGATTGTTTAACATTAAGTGAATGTTAAGTTAACATAAAATCTTCCTGGTAAAGAGGTTTAGGTCCTAAATGGCTAGCTCGGTGTTAGGGGATTTAATCCTAGAGTCCTTAACACCAAGTGTGAGTGTAGGTTTAGTAAAGTAACAGTCAATGTGTAACTGTTATTTACAGACAAGGGTTCTAGCACAGTAGTTGTGCACTTTGTTTCCATCTATAGATAGGCAGAGCCAATAAAGCCTGCCATGCTCAGCAGAAAGTGATAAATTATGACTATTATCTAGCAAACTGCAATCATGCAATAATACCTACAGACTTCAACTTTCGAATGAGTTCTGAAGCCGAGTCATTTCTTGCTGCTGTTGTTTTTTGGGTTTTCCAAACTTCAATTGAGTGAGGAATCAAAACCAGGGATTTTTTGGTAGCCAATTTTCATTGATTTCCAATATGTTTTCTTTGAGAGAAACATAATTAATTAATTGATTCTTTTTTCCAGCAATCTATTGCCACTTCTTGAAATATATTGGTGTGGAATCCTGAAAAACATGCCACATTTGGCAGTGGACTCCAAATTTGACCCAAAATAAAATCCCAAAATGGACCCAAAATTGGCCTAGCTATGACTAGAGGAGAAGTGATCAACGCAGTCATCTGTGTGCTATTCTCCTTTCATGCCTCCCTCCTCTCTGGGGTTTCTTTAGACAGCCATGGTCGGTGTTTTTTCTGAAAAATTTGTCATTTTCTTCAGACAAGAAATTTTGGGACTTTTTTTGTTACTGCAAATTGAACTATTTCTGCAATTATTTTTCAATATTGCAAATTTGGAAGAAAGAAAGCCTGGGCCATCCATGATCATTGATTTTAATTTCAACAAATTTTGTGGTTTTTTCGAATAAAACCCTCGCCATGCTAGTAGATATGTGAAAGTTAAGCAAAAGCTGACATAACAATTACCATTAACTATTTGCCCAAGATCCAAATTGTCATAGATTGTGTCCAATTTGCAAAGCTCTCGTAAGTACTGAAAACATCTTCACAATAACAAATTAAGGATCAACAATATAATTCTCCACCCGTTGAAACTTTTCTTTTTTTACTGAACTAAAATTCATTGTTAAAATGATGAAGAATTTGGCCCAGTTTTTTGAAAAAAATTCCAAAAACAATTGTCCCTTTTTCAACAAATAAATTGAGAAAATTTGGATGTTTTAAATTCTAAAAAAAAGTTTGACTAATTTTTGCTAATTTTTTGGAATTTACACTCAGAAGTTTTTTTCGATATCACACATTTTGAAAAATAAAACCCTGAAACTTTGAACCTCTAATTGTTGAATCCTTGTTTGGTTAAAGAATATAATCAAAGGGCAGCTGGCGAGCGGGCCCTTACTTTGCCGGCGATGGATGACCGACGGACGGGCGAGCGGGCCCCTGCTGCCGATGCTCGCTCGGGAGCATCTGTGCCCGCGTGGTGAGCACAGAGAGGGAAGACCGGGTTTGACGGGAAACATCCGTAGCCGCGTGGGCTGCACAGAATGAAAGAAGCGAACCGGTTCGTCCGGAAGCATGTTTGGAGTCAGCTTTTTCTTGATAGCCGGGAGCGAGGGAGCGAGCAGGTCGAGGGTCGAGAGATGATGAATGGCAATTAGATTCTGTTGCAGTTGTTCAAGATCATTGCCCGCAGCTTGAAAATCGTTTAACAACTCGGCCCCACAATATTCTCCTGCAACATGTCAGACTTGCACATGCAGTTTTGAAGAAAGAAATTTGTTGAACCTAAGAATGGACACGTGCTGCTGATCTCGAGGTAAAAGAGAGACACAGACACAAGCGAGAAAGAGGGAACACAATAGAGACAGTACTATAGCTCTACAGCACATCAGATTGTTGCGATTTTTCTCTCTAGAGCTGATCAGTTGCTCTGCATGTGGAGTGAATCTGGAGAGTAGTGGGAGCGATCAGCGGACTCGTAAGTACTAGAGAGCTGGTTCCCAGGAATTGGTAAGTGTCGTGCCTCCTTGGGGATGTTGTATTTCTTGGAGAATTGCAGACGAAATCTCAGTCAGCTTCGAGACGCGGTGCTTCCGTCCGGTGGCCTGATCATCAGTACTTCGGGCCTCTCTGTACCCTAGTGTTGGAGCTCTCCGAATCTAGATCTTCCAGGTTTGTATAATTGATCCGTGGACGATGAAGCAGATTTAGACTTCATGAATTTCCTTAAAGTAGATCCGCTGATCGCTCTATCTTTAAAGTAGTTGGTTGCTAGCTGTAGTACTACTCTAGATTTTCTTGTTTTCTGATATGAGAAGTTGGTGCAGTTTAAAGCTGCTGCCGAAGAAAGCTTGGGGGATTATGTGAAGGTCTTAAAAGATTATGTATGATTTTCCAGGTGCTTGATTGAGGACGGCCTCCAAGCAATCACCATCTAATATGCGAGTCTTCCTCTGGTTCCTGAGTCCTGTCCATCGCCTGCCACGGCCAGCAGACTTGAAATTCCCTTGAAACCCTCGTATCCGGTGGAGAACGATGTGCAGTCGAAGGCCCATATAGACTATGTATGTTTATGGCAGGTAGATGGGGAAAGGTTCTGAGATCGTCGAATTTAAGACCATTGGTGTAGGGTGCAGAGGCCGGTGCAGAGTGCACTTGTTAAGTGTAGAGATCAGTGCGGGAGTGAGAAAGGGAGGGACTTGATCTTCTTGGGATTTATTCCTTGAGCTTAGATAATGTTCATGATACTACTGCCGGCCTCTGTGTTGCAACATACTAGAGCGATATGTCAGCCTCGGAACGGTCTCGAATTGAGCGGTTGCTCTTCGTCCGCAACCCGGCGAGGAGTGTATGATCATGTACCAAAGCTTGAGAAGCAGTAGGTTTTCCTAGCCTTTCCATGTGAGTTCTTCCAGAAGGCTCCGAACTAGAGGTCATCAGGTCTTCCTGGTGGACTGTTCCTCCTGACAGATTAGTCGAGTCTAGATTCTCTTCAATGATCTGTAGATCAGAACTGCAACAAATGAACATAATTCCACTAGAGTTTTCGATCTTCCGGGTCAGTAGGGAGCTCGACACAGAATCGAAACGTTGGGTGATATTACACTCGCGCGTTTTGCATTGACCTCGCACTTGTTCCCGAAGTCAACAACTTTTTTGGGCGCCGCACGAGCTCGCTTGCTTGTCTTCGAGAATTCGGAAACGTCACGAATTCATGATCGGTTTCAAGTAAGAATCGGAAACTACAAGAAAACGATCATCTAGGGGAACACCTTGTGTCCCCTAGTTCAGTGCTTTTGAGACAACAGCAGGAGCACTGAAAAGTTCCCAAAATGTTGGGGTTCCTAGGTTTTGAACATGTAGTGAAAACAGCAAGAACCCACTTAGTGTACTGCTGCTGCATATCGAGCTTGATTGTAATTTGCATAACGATCTGGGCATGCCCCGAATCCCTAAGACCAATTGCGCGCTCAACCGCCGTATTAGACGAGCTCCCGGCGGAGGTACCAGCTCTTGTTCATTACACTCATAATCAAGGTAACACATCAGCTGTGATTGTGCCGGATCAAGGCAACACATCAGTGCAGATTGTGCCGGAGCAGCAGCCAGATTCAGCTAGTGACGAGCTATCATGTGCCGGCAAGCGAATCTACATGTACGATCTACCACCCGCATTCAACTTCGCGCTACTGGAGCACTGCAGGTATGACTTAGTCAAATGGATAGACTTCTGCCCACACATGCAGAATTACGGATTCGGCCAAGTGGTAAACTCCACAGACGCAATCTTCGCTGAAGATTGGTATGGCACAGATGCGTACATGCTGGAAGTCATCTTCCAAGCGCGCTTGCAGAAGTACAAATGCTTGACACATTCCCGGACCGATGCCGACGCTTTCTTCATCCCGTTCTTCACAGGCCTTGACGCTTTGCCATATTTGTACACGAACAAGAGCCTGACAGAGATGCAAGGACCCGAGCTAGTTCGCTGGCTGCAGGAGAACGCGACGGACTCCTGGCAACGACACGGCGGTCACGACCACTTCCTCGTCGCCGGTAGAACGGCCTGGGACTTCAGTCGCCCATTAGAAAGTAACCGTGAGAATTGGGGTACGTCGCTTCTGGTCCTACCGGAACTGGTGAACATCACGGCTTTCACGCTGGAGAGTAGGACATGGGCGGCTACGGATCAAGCGGTTCCGTATCCTACTGGGTTTCATCCGGCTACAGCCGCGAGCTTACGCAGATGGACGGAGCAAGTGCGAACGGTTTCTCGTCAGTACCTGTTCGCGTTCTCAGGAGCGCTCCGCCCTGGCATGACGACGAGCATTCGTAACGAACTGTACAACCAGTGCGTAAATGCAACAACACGGTGCTCGCTTTTAGACTGCAGCAAGATCAAGTGCAGTCATAATCCAGAACCGATTTACAGCGCACTTTTACGTGCGGAATTTTGCTTGCAACCCAGAGGAGACACGGCTACGCGTCGATCGGTGTTCGATTCCATAATCGCAGGATGCATTCCGGTATTATTTCACGAGGATACGGCGTACACACAATATTCGTGGCATTTGCCGATTACAGAGCCGGAAAAATTTTCCGTCTTCATTCCGGAAGAGGGGATAAAAAATGGGTCGATTCTAGTGGAAGAGGTGCTCAAGAGTTACTCCCAAACCCGGATCCGCCAGATGCGTGAAGAGCTGATTACGCTCATTCCTGCATCCATTTACAGACATCCAAGTTCAGAAGATGCGGAACTGACTGAGAAATTCCGCGACGCTTTCGATCTTTCTGTGGATTCCATGTTGAAGAAAGTCGCATCGTTCAAGTCTCATCCATCTACCACAGGATGATCGACCTACAGTTACCAAGGAGTTCTCTCTTTTTCTCTCTCTCTCGCTCGCCAAGAATTCTTCACTCGGCTCCAACTGTTCCTGAGAAGAAGCTCTCATTCTCTCTCTCTCTCTCCCCCAGAAAGATGAATTCCAGACAAAGTTCTGCAGAAATGTGTGTGTTGAAATGGGAGGCATAAATTATCATCTTGGCTCTCTTTGGAGCACAAATTCTGAGACAAATTCCAGAATGGAATTTGGCTTCAATGGAAGCTTCAATGGATTCCAGAATGCAATTATATCACTGTAATTCTAAGGTGATCAAATACAGCTGGAGCTTTTGCCTAAAATTCATGAGTTCCTAGCTTCAAATATGCAGTCAACTGTAAGATTCTACACAAGTTCTAAGGACAATATAGTGATCTGTTGCAGTTCCAAATTGTAATGGACTGGCAATTTGGTCACACTATTTTTGGTAATCTACTTCTTCCAACTCTTTTGGAAGATGGGACAAGAAGGAAATTGTAGGGGTTGCTGACATTTAGTGTTGAAAAAAATTCATTGCAGCTGAAAAATCTTACAATAAAATTGAAGCTCCAGATCAAGCTGGATCAAGCTACATCCATGACAAATATTATGTATAGATTCATGAAATTATGATACCCGAAATTTTAGAGATGATCAGAGTGTAATTTCTTTATAATTTAGTTTACAAAAAACAATCTGGTGAGATCCAATCTGAAGATGAGAAGGATGTTGTTGGGTGGACGTCAAATTTTGTATTATAAGCTTTGAAATAGTTCTGAAGTAGTATTGATCTAAATTAGCATGTGTTGATAGGCAGATTGTGGACACATAGAGATTATATCTGATTTGCTTGGGAAAACTTGGGGTAGATGAAATTTGAGTTTGATTCCATACAGATCCACAATTTAGGATTTGGAGCACAACTGGGTGCAGGCAGAGATCTTGCATATGTGAATTAGCTACTGACCGCCTAAACCTTAAAAAGATTTCTTTCTTTCTCTTTTTTCCTTTCATTCTCTTTTTCTATGAACTCCAGAGTCACCTTGGCACCTACATACTACCTGTACATGCCTTCTTCTGTTGTTATTTTTCTTGACTAGTGCAAATCGTTGCAAGTTGCCACAATTTTTGTTTCTATTTCAATTACTATTTGAGGCTGAACCGCAGTGGCAGCTACCTACAATATCCATTACCACACACCAAGACAAACCTTATTCAAACAACACACTACAAACAAACTGACAAGCTGCTCATGGTGTAAATCGGTGTTGAGAGGCTATTAACTTTTTTTGGTCATATAATCGTGGTTTCTGGTTCTGATTTTTTAAAACTTCAGAATTGAGATGATTCTCAATTTTTTTCTGAAATTTTTTTTCATACTCTCTTCTGTTCTTTTTTCTTTTTTTTTTCATGCCCAATAAGTTCTCTCCCAACTATTTCTCAACTCATTTAGATTAGTTCATTATATTAAATGATTAGTTGGATATATTAAGCTGGTTCTTTAACTTCATTTAAAATTTTTAGGAATATGATTCATTTGAAAAATTTCATAGGCCAAAAAATTTCAGCAAGGTTAAAAATAATTTATGAGAAGTTTAGTGTACTTCATCAAGAATAAAGAAGCAATAGTTCATTCAACTTCTTAAAAAAACATTGATTTTTCAACATAAAATGATTGTTTGTATAGTTTGATAATAATAGTATAATAATAGCATTAACACATCATTATAATAGTTTTTATAAATTGTTCATTTTATATTATCATGATCTTGAACAGGCAACACCAAGGTCTTTTCTGAGCAGTTCCAACCCAATGGGCTGCTGAACTACAAGGGGGGAGCGACAATGGAGCCTATCAATCAAGTTGCATTGTAGCAAGATCAATATTTCCTGGTTTTTAGTAAGCCTCAAAATTTTGGTAATGTCGGGCCTACTGGCGCGTGCACAGCGATCATACACGCAAATTTCTTGGAGAATCGAGGTACCAAGTGGAAAGCAGAAACAAAACAAACGAAGAGCAAAGAGGGACAAGCAAGTATGCAAGCAGCTGTGTTTTAATCCCATATTAGTTGCTGAAAGAGTGCCATTCACGGTGTATATGAACCCCCGCGCTCCACTTGATGAAGCATGCCTTTCTCGGCCTTTTGGCTAAGATCAAGTGTAGTATCTGTTCTTATCAGTTTAATATCTGATACGAGGCTCATAAGCCTCATGATATTAATCTAATTTATCTCGGGGGCGGGGCTGTCCGGTAGCTTGCTGCCTGGTCCCGCACACGTCGCCTTGGACTTGCACTGCTTCCTAGGCAGGCTCACCCCTCTCCTCTGGGGATCCAACAAATGCAAATCTGGATTTTAATATGTACGTGGCAGTAAGGGTTTGTCACAAGTAGGGTAATATTGCAATGGAGTCTTGTATGTACATAATGAGTTTTGATGGTAAGTACTAGTATTTTGGAATTTGGAACACAGATGGTGATAATATGC
>Ga0209208_10003832_pt1 | contig 21494 bp, 14 predicted proteins | sample S1TSphfallax_3_FD_187694 | JGI IMG/M metagenome (GOLD analysis project Ga0209208, IMG submission 187694) | Host-associated microbial communities from peat moss isolated from Minnesota, USA - S1T2_Fd - Sphagnum fallax MG (SPAdes) (version 2) | ecosystem: Host-associated > Plants > Peat moss >...
GTTTAAAAAGGGTATTGCTTGATATAATTGAGTTTATGGCATTACTTCCTTGAAAAGACATTTGAAAAATGAGCATTTGTTTGACCTATAAGGATATGAAATCAGCTCAAAAGGCACAAACCCAATAAATGTAAATGTGATTCAATAAATAATCATCAAATATTTTAGTTTTCAACACCACTTTAAACAAAATAACTCAAATTAAGTATAATTTGTAAAGGACTTGATTCTTTTGATTTTTAAAGCTTCCATGACTTGTTCATGGTTGGAAGTTATTTGAAAGTTATTGGCTTTGAAGTTTAATTTTGCGTTGTGGTTCAAGTTGGGTTTTTATTTGAACACATCTAGTAATCTACCCCAACGAATGTAATTAAAATACATTAGGATTTTAAAACTTAATGGAAAAACTAAGATATTCCATTTAAGTTAGCTCATGATCATGGATGAAATTAATCCATGAACATTCAATTTTCATCCACAATGATTAAAATCCATCCATCATGGTCCATAGTTCATCCAATGGATGAATTCATTCACCATGGTTCACTTTTCGTCCATATTTAATTAGTATGATGTTCAGAAACATTCCTTATCTATGGTGGGCAATGTGGAAGCTTATCACCATTTAATAAAATTTCTTGAATTAGGTCCTTAAATATAAATAAATAAGGTAGTTATCATTCATTAACCTAAATTTGTTTCAACATTGGTTACATGTATGACCTTATGCCATGGCCTTGTTCTCAACCATTCCATACTATGGATAAATTTGAATGGAATATTTTCTTGCATATTTTGTGACCTTATTTTAAATATATTGAATGTTTAAACTTAAGTTTAGGTTCATTTTTGTTTTAATGCATTTTAGTTATGCATTTTGCAAACATTTTTGAATGTGATAATTTTCATGCCCATGACATCCCCAACATCTTTGAGAAGACAATATAATATTAAGTTTTGCCAACCTTTGCAAAATGCTAAAACTTGAACATTACATTTTGTGAATAAATAAATTTAATTTTGAGGCAAAAATATCCTTGGGTGGTACCAATTAAAAATCACACATTTTATTGACCCCATCAAACTTTAGAGAAAATATAATAAACATTTAAATCTGGATTTTTATTAGAACTTGTTTTAGTAAATTTATTAGGTTGTTAAATTTTGGAATTTTAATGATTTTTTTAATAATATTTTGATGTGTTTGATTATTTCATTTAGAAAAAGTTTCAAGGATAATATTGTGTATTTTCCTTGAACTTTTTGGTTTGAAACACAAGTATGAATCATATTTGATTTTTTTGGGGGATATATTTTTATTTGATCAATTTTCTTAATTTGCTATTGTATTTTTGCCCTTTTACACTTTGCATTTGTGGTTGATTTTTGTAAATTGTTAGGTTCCCTAACATAATATTAATGGTTTCTTTAAAACTTTAAACATTATTAAGATTACTTTAGCAAAAAAACATTAATTTTTATAATATTGAAATTTTAAAAGGATTGGTTATTGTAGTACATTTTCAACTTATGTAGAAATTATATTATTTATAACGCCAAAATTTTAGAAAATTAAGGTCGCTTCATGTTTTTTTTTTTAATATTGTTTACTAAAATCAAAATTTTGTAGGATTCTTGAACTTTTCTTTTTTTTTAATTATTGTTTAACACCCCCTAACAAGTTATGTCCGACACCTTTTATGGGCTTGACATGTAGCCCTATAGAGAATTGTGATGTTCTACCAAAAGGTTTTTAATTTTTTTTCCTTTTTGACTTTGTGTATGCAATAATTCTAAAAAATAAATCTTGTTTTCAATGCATGATAGAATCCTAGTGGTTAATGCCATATTCTTTATATTCAAGGATTTACAATCAAAACTTGTGCCATGAAGGAAAACATTTGCACAAAATATTGGTGATGAATGACATGTGGATATTTTTAATTTAAATATTTTTTTGTCGAAAACTCCCCAAAAAAAATTTTGTGTCGAAATCAAATTTTCAAAATAAAATAAATATTTTACACTGAGATGTCAAACTTGAAAAAGTATTACAATATGTGATGGATGAAGGCTCTCATTTATGAGTATTCTTGAAACAAGTTTAATCAGTGTTGCAAGTTTTTTAATTTGACACATTCATATGTTGACCTTTTTTGGGGCCTTTCATCTCCAAAGTATGTTGGTACACAATATAAATTGAAGACACAGTGTGTTAACTTATGAAAAAGGTCTCCCTAAAAGAAGTTCAAGGAACATTACCAAAAACCATAACATACATGAAGCAATTGGGTAAAGCCCACCAAAAATGGGAAAAATGCATGTATTGGAACTAAATTGCTACTAAGAAAACTTTAGACACATTGAAGATGAGATTTGCCATCAAGTTGGTGTTTTTTCCTAAATCTTTTTTATGATAATGTGATAAATATTTGCTACCATTGCTAATTTTTCAAATGCAAACACATGTCTTTAATAACTTCACATAGGCAATTACAAAATAGTTATAGAAACTTTCAACTTGGTTACGGACAACAATTTGTGTTGAACCAATTAATGTGTGTGGCTATTGGTTATTCTTTGATGCATTATTTGCAACAATGAACATCAATCTAAGATGGAAGGTAGTTTGTTGGGTTTGCCCATAAGGAAAAGACTACACATTTGTGCAAGATTTGGACTTGGGGATAAAAAATTTGTTCATTCATTGGCCAATGTGGTGATGATAAGTGTTCACAAAATGAAAATTGTCACATGGATGTAACTTTCCATGTTTGGGTGGATGTAACCCTAAGTATATTAGGTTTTCAAGTAGTTGAATGTTGTAGGTTTCAATAACCATTGTAGAAGTTGAAAGGATTATCTTCTTCAACCAAGTTCTTTGTTATTGGAATTACAACTCTAGCTAGAATGGTGATTGTCAACATGTTAACATGCCTTCACAACTTGCAAGATTTCAATGATGAGACTTTGGATTTGGTAAGATCTTTTTTTTTACATTCTTTTATTTATGTTTTTTGTTGCAATGAAATAGTGAATAATATGGAGACTTTGTTTCAAGCTCTACTTCCTTGTTTGCAACTTCTTTGTCATTATTCAAACTTTTCACATTCTTGTTTTTTTCCATTGTGATGGAATCAATGATGAATGGAGCAAACCACTTATGTTCATTATTCACTCACAAGGGAAATAAACAAGCTCAGATTGTGAACATTTCATCGAATCCACAAAGTATTTATAATCAGGGTTTAGAAATGCTGTTATGTTAAACTCTAAAAGAGAGGACAACCTCCATATCATATCTTGTAATTCATGTTTGGTGAAAATTAGATCCAATAAATAATTAATTGTAGGCTTGAGATTCCTTTCTATGTTCAATGTCAGGAACTGTGGGTGTCATGTTACTAGATTCCTAATATCCTCTAGTCGAATTTGAATGCTTTGAAAAAACTTCACATTTGGCTAAAGCTTACCCTTGACACTATAAGGTAAGATCATGGGTTTTGTCTTCAAGACCTTGAGAAGCATAGGCCCTTGCATTCCAAGACTATGCAGGAACTGGATTATTGATACCATATTTTGTTCTACATTGAGACCTAAAAGTTATGGAACATTATAGATTATTTTGCCAAGATTTGTATATTCAAGCCCCAAGTTCAAAACGAACATTGTCTTCAACTCAAAATTACGGTGATTCTTCAATAATAATGGGTGACGTCTAAAAAACTTCCCCACTAAACCTGGCTCAACTCCCAAACTTTCAAGATGCAATATTGTGGGTCAAAAGTCTTGTTCAAGATCATAGCAAAACAACCATGCAAATGATGTCACAATCTTGTTTAATGTCATATGTGCTAACATTTATGTTCAAGAGTTAATCACCAATTGGACCCAAATCCTTATCCACATCACTGTCAAGTAAAACAAGTATCCGTACTAGGAGGCCACAAATGTGTTTTCTTTGGACTCCAATCTATTGTAAGTATTCCACCAAGGGCCCAAGTTTATTTTTTGCCTTATCTATGAAGATAGTTGGATCCCTCACTACTAGCCTATTTGCATCCTTGAGTGATATACCCATATTTTCCAAAAGCATGATTGTTGGATGCAAATCCTTTGATACATCTTGACCTAAAATCTTTGGGTACTTAATTTGTGACCAACTTCCCAATTTCTTTCAATGTAACCCAATGGAGGTCATATACTCAACAACTATAATTAGCTTGTCACATTTGTAAGAAAGGAACTATGGCCAACTAGAATTAATACCAAGAAGATGTTCATATATGTTACAAAGAAAGAAAAGAAAAATTCACCCTCACTTCTTAAAGCATGATGGTAAATCTATTCAACATCCTCTATAAAAAGATGATCCATCAACAATTTTAGTTCTTTGGCATTTTGCACAAAACAAAGTACCTTATTCCAATGTTGTGCTAGAATTCAACCTTTGCCATCACAACATCTATCTACTAACCAATAAAAGGGAACAACTTGGGGAGTCAATAGCCTTCATGTTCATGAGCTAGAAATTGAAAACCGGCCTTGCCAATCCTTGTTGCTCTGCACACATGGACATTCTTGCTACAAATGATGGGAAATCATCATCATCATCAACCCCTCCTCCTCTTGTTGATCCTTGTGTTGCCTAATCCCACTCTATCAACACTCCACCCCCAACATGAAGTTGCAACTCTTAGCATTACGTTCTGAAATGATTCACCTATTGGGATGAATTTCTTGTTGGTTTCTAAATGTTACTAGCATTCTCAAAGTTTTCTTTTGATGACAAATTGACAAATGTGGCACAAACTGATTTTTGGGGTTTTTGGACTACAGGGTTTTGTGATCCCTCTTTGAATGTTGTTGGAATTGAGAAATGGCAAATTAATTTTTTGGATTTATGGGTGGCACTACAAATGTGGATTGATTTTTTGTGCATGATCTTGTTGGAATGGAAATTACGGTGTTTTCGCAGTTTCTTATTGTTATTAAGTCAAGATTTGTAGATGCATCATAAATATGAAGGAAGAGATTAACAAAAGATATTTCATATAAAGATTTCAAATTTTAATTTTGAATATTCAGATATTTCAATTTTCTTTTTGTTATTTAAACATTTCAATTTTCAATTTCCATTATTCAGACATTTTAGTTCTCAACTTTCATCATTTAGACATTTTAGTTTTTAGTTTTTAGTTTTCGATATTCAAACATTTTAGGTTTCAAATTTTCATATTCCTTTTAGACATTTCACAAAGAAATTTCAAATTTCAGTTTTTAGTTTTCAACTTTTAATATTCACACATCCAAATTTAGACATTTCAATTTTCAAATTTTCAAATTCCAAATGCTTCACATAGAGATTTCAAATTTGAAATTTCAATTTTCAGCTTTAAGTATTCACACATCCCAACTTAGACATTTTAGTTCTTAAATTTTCATATTCCAAACATTTCACATATAAATTTGAAATTTCAATTTTCAGCTTTTTGTATTCACACGTTGGAATTCAAACATTTTAGTTTTCAAATTTTTAAATTCCAAACATTCCATATATTACGGTACCTTGGCAAGTTTGGCACATGCCTCCCAAACAATTAATTAATTTTGAATATTCACTTTCAAAAAATAAAATACTTTTAAAGATTATTTATTTTCCTTTTTAAGGAGTTGGTATTTGGAATAAAATATTGATCATGGTCATATAACATTGGGCAAAACCATTATATAATGAATTGTTTGTTTTGTTTTGTTTTGTTTATATTTATGAGATCCACCGAACTGGGATGCTTCAAATTCTATTCTTGGTGTCTTTGGAAAGCTCTTGAAGATAAGGGGTGCATCAGCTTGGTTCATGGTGTTTGGACTTGCAATGCAAAAGTTCTTGAATATTGAATGATTTTTTCACTACAAATTAAACTAAATCATAGCTAAAATTTTCAAAGGAATTGGAATGTGCCATTGGTGTTGTTAGAAAGATCTTGATGGAGATGATTTAATGGAATTTTTATTTTGTAAGATTTGGATTTAGAATGTGGGAAATATTGATTTTTAAATGATTTATGCCGTTGAAAATTCAAATAAATTTCCAAAAAACCAAGTTTTGGAAAGAAAATCCAGTTGAAGATGTGGTAACACTTGTGCCAATGGCACGTGCCACACTAGTCTCGATGACATTGTAAATAGACTACATCCAATAAATAATTACTCAACCACCCCTTTAATTTGGGGACTAATTGATCTTAAACTATAACTATTGTACATTCAAATGGTCATTTACGTAGTAAACATATTAATGTATATTCTTGAATTTATTACAAAGTATGTTGACCATTATGTTAAACTTGTGATATAAAAGGTTTGAAGAATGTTAAATTAAATGCATTGGGCACCATGTAGCCAACAATGATTGTTTTTGATGATTTTTTACTAAATTTTAACTTAAGAAATATGATTTCAACCTCTATAAAGGATTTCAAATAAAAAAATGGCCTAAATTCACCAAATTTGAATGGTAAAAGATTCCAAAACACTACATTTCTATAATAAGATGTTACTTTAATTAAGTGGAAGAAAATGGTAATGTATTCCCATTTTTTTTATAATACATAGTTTCTTATTATGATTTGATTTTATGTTTTTTTTTTCTTGTAGATTAGTATTTAATGAAATTTTATTATATATAAATAGAAGAATATTGGGGTTTTTGGCACATTGGGGTGTTTATGTTGATTGAACCTTAACCAAATTTTGACATATAATACCAGGCTCCCCATTTTGTTCTGAATCTTGCATTGGTATTCAATAATATTTCATCCACAAATATACCTTACACACCAACTATAAAATCACACCATTATCATATTTGTATCCAAGAATAAACTTCACAAGGCACTAATATAATCACTTCTAAACACCTTAAAAATTGGTTCCAAATGTCATTTCTCAAGCACTTAAGGTATTTACCCATGTGGGCAAATTCAACACATCTAGCATGACCCAAATAGGTGAATTTTGGATATTGTAATACTTTATCAAGTATAGCAAGGACCTAGGTCAAATATTTAATATATTTTGAATTTTTAACTTCAACAAATGGGTTTTTGAATTTTGGAGTTTTCAACATGAAATGAATACTATCAATGACAAAAAAATTATATCACACATGTGCAAGTGGTTTGTTTGTCTATACTATGACACAATTCAACACTTTAACCTTATAGACCAATCTTGAATCTAGCTATCAATAGTCTAATGGGTCTTCAATTGTGATGGGCGTGGGTAGCACAATTTCCATTTGACAATTATTTTAAAAATTCAACATAATGGACTAGTAATTTTTCCAAAAATGAAAATAATTTCATTATTGCCAAAGTTCATGATGTATGGAAGTAATAGTTGTTAATGGATGGCCTAAGAAATTGGTAAAAAGATGCATCTCATTTATATTTATCAAAATACACCAATTTTTCTTCATACAAATAATTATAATTATAACATTTTTGTAATGTATGAGGTATTTGTTTTGTGACACAATATTTTGGTGTTTTAGGATATTACCACAATATCACTTATATTCATTTGCAGGGATACATTTCAAAAAAATTGTGATGTGTTTCTTACATACTATAATATTGAGATTTCAAAAATTCCTTAATAAACATCTAACATTGATTATATGGAAAGTTACATAAAAAATTATTTGGGACAATATTTTATAAACACTCAAACAAATTGTTACCCAATAGGTTTTTAGAAGGTAACTAGAATTTCAACTTTTTAATTTTCATATTTGGTTTATATCCAAATTTGGCTAAATTTGACCCCATTGTAAGGTGCTTCACTCTTTGACAACCTATCCTTGTTTAGTGTTCTAGTTTGAGAAAATAAATTGAGTGAAAGATAAATATTAAGTAAATGATATTTTTCTCTTTAGCCTATGTCGAATCACTGTGAATTGTGGGTGAAATATCTAGCTTCAGTAAATGAAATTGGCAAAAGCCACATCAAATTAAAGCTTCAAATAATTACAATAAATCACAAATTAAGATTGAGCAAACTTTAACATTGCGAAGGATATTAATTACCTTGAACAATTGCAAGTTTGGATTTAAATCCTCATATTTTTATTTTTATTTAAAAAATCATTAAATGTTCATGGTGATTATTGTTCAATATAAACAAAAATTTTGAAAACTTCTTCAATGAAAAGCCAAACATTTTTTTTAAAAAAATAAATAAATAAAATTGATTAGTTATGGATAAAGTTCAATAACTAATCCCAACACAATTCATGGAACATATGTACTGTAAACTTTAGCATTAATTATAAAAGCTTTTTGGGGGAAAACTTTCATAACTTAGTAATTTTTATTAAAAAAACACACAAAAATATTGTGATTTTTAGGGGATTTTTTCACCATTTTACAAAATAAAATAATTTAAATTAACCACGTCTAGATCTAAACACTTCCTAGGTTGCCACTCATAGCAACAATTTTGTAAAATTGCTACAACCCACTTAGGATAGTTGTTGTTTAATCTCAATTAATGCTCAAGATCCTCACCAATGGACCTACTTGAAGAATTTGAAAAAAACCTTTTACTTTAGTCAATCATGAATGAAATTCATCTAGGAGTCTTCACTTTTCATTGTTGGGTAAAAGTGTCTTAAAGTATATATAAAAAATAACCTACTTATTGCAAAAATTGGGGTCTTTGTGTAAAATTATGAATTATTTGTGAAAGAGGAAATTTCCTTATTGTTAAAAACCTTGCCAAATTTATTTTCTATATAATTCTCAAAACTTTACCTTAGACCATGGATTAATTGTTTTATAATGTTTGGACTCCATTCATAAATGAAATTTATCAACCAATTGTTATTTTTAATCCAATACAAGGTGAAAACATAGTACCTTGGGGACAAAGGGCACGGGGTGTGATGAAATGGTGTCACATTTTTTATTTTTTTTGAATACCCATTTTTAAAACTTCAATCTTCAACCACTTTTTTTATAATGTTTTTATTTATTATGGTAAGTCAAAACACAAAGAAGTCAATTACTAAAAAAAATAATTTCTTGATTTCATATGATGTGATATTAAAACATATTTATGCAAAAAATGAAAATATATTCCCAAAACAATTGATGAGTAATTCAACCAAATATTATTGTAGTTTGAAATGAAAATCAAACTTTTTTCTTCTATGTATTCCATAAATATACTTTTTAATTCCTTCAACATATTGGTTTTAATTCATTTTTAAAATAATATTAAATAACATTATTGTTTTAAAGTAAAAAAAAGTAAATTAATCCAAACACCTAAAGGGAAACTTAAAATTAAATGCACCACATTTGGGGAGGTGTATATTATAATATTTATTGCAAAAGTGCCCCAAATGACCCCCCCTCTCCATAATGGGTTTTCACCCTCTACATAATTATTTTGTACATTTATATTACCAAATTATTTTATATGCATACATTTGTGGCATTTCAAAATTATTGTCTTCCATTGTTTTCAATGTTAGTTGGGTATAAAAAATGGAGGGAAACTTTATCGACATTTATAATTGGTTTTCACTTAGAAGATTGGTGCGTATCACATCAAAAGATGTTGATGCACCCTTTATTTGTCAAGTTGTATTAGGGGTAAAAAACATTGATTTTGATTTTGCAATGAAATGTTAAGGGTGTGTTCCGTAATTCCAAAATGGAAGAAGGGCATGGGAGCTTTGGGATGTGATAGACGAAGTTCACAAAAGTGAACTCAATGTGAAGTTAAGTTACACAAACTAATAAAGGTAATGCACATTACATAATATGGTTTTTATGATGGTTTATTTGACTAAAATTTCATTCATAATGGATAATGAACAAAAACAAAACAAACTAATTGGTTTAAACAAAAGTACAATTGAGATGACTAAATATGATGTTAACCTTGAATAATCTTTAGCCTTTTACCTAGGAGTTTAGTAACTTAAGGGCCATCTTGGTATTTTTATTACTATGAATCGTTACCTCCACTTTTGGGGGATAAGGCTACTTAATCTAGTTAACTTTCTATAGATGGTAGGTGAAAAATCAACCATTTAACTTCTAGAAGTTAATAGTTAGTTAATTAATTGCCTAGAAAATAAAAGGTGACTTGGACTAAATCTTGTTTTGCATTACCGTATGCTGATTCAAAAGAACTCACCTACAAACAATAGATTGCAAGAATCCAAATCTAGAACACAAAAAAACATGAAACCACACAAGAAGTGTAAATGGAAAATTATGAAAACACAAAAAAGAACTACTAAGCAAAAAAACACAATATCTTAAAATCTCAAATCACCAAAAGTGATTTGAGATCACACAACGAAGGATTATATCCCAAACCCGAAAAAACTCAAACATGTTCACATTGGAATTGGTTCACAGTTAAACTAACTACAAAACTAGATTAACCTAACTAATTACGGTTAGGTTTAATTAATTAAAATTTACTCATGCAACTAAATAATAACTCCTGACAATCTAGGAGGACCAACTAGTTTAATAAGACTTATAACGATGGTCTTTTTTTGTATGGATTTAGAGGTAGAGGTTTTTTTGGTGAATTTTTGCACCATGATGAAAAAAATGCATGTGAAAACCTAAGGAAAACAATTTTAGGGTTTCAAAAAATTCACTTAAAATCGAGGGTTGTGAATGGCCAACTTGCCATCCAACAAATTGATGGTTAATAGTTTGCGCCACCTACATCAAACTAGTTCCATCATAGGATGTCATGTCGTGATAGCTTGTCACACTCAATCGCATTTGCACTAAGCTAGAAGTGAGTTGCATCGCCACCAAGAATAAGAACTTTGATTTGCAAATCGCTAACAACAAGGACACACCTTTTTGTGTCTTAGATGCATTAGTAGGATGAAATTAGTTGAGGGGGCGAATTAATGTAGTACTTCCACAATTCCTTTAATTCAACAAGTAACAATGTGAGTTTATGAACTTCAAACAAAAGTTGCATTTGAAGTTCCATTTAAAGTTTTTTTCAAATTTGAAAGTACATCCATATTATTGTATGCTTCACATTTGTGGTTTGATCACAATTCAAATATGTTACCCAATTGTGGTTTAATCTAAATAGGTCATGTTCCAATGTATCATAATGTGTAGGATCTAATCAAGATTGAATCAACTTGTGAAACATATGGAGAGTTTGAAGGTGTTGCAACACAAGAGTTGGAAAGGGTTCCAACAAAGTTTTGGTGGTAAACAAATGGTAGTTTGCAACTTGTAAGTATTGTAGAAATTTTTTTAGATCCTGGTCCATTTGCAAATAAACATTTTGTTGGGGGGGTATTGATTATTAGGAATCAGAGTAAGGATTCATGCGTTGCACACCGTGTAATGGACTACTTGAATCAAGATCGTGTATGAAGTACATAAGTTCAAGCTTGCATGTTTTCAAGTTTTTTCATTTTGAGTTTATAAGTTGATTATGCATATTTTCTAAACTTTACATCTGTGAAAGAACTATGAATGTTTGATTACAAGTCAATATTTTTTCTTGTGTGTACTTGTTTGTTGTTCATCTACATCTTGTGCCTTTCAATAGCTTATGCCCTTTAATTACACAAGTTAATTATGGTGCCTTCAAAACCCTCATCAAGTTTCAAATTCTGGTTTTTTTTCCCGCACCCCCCTCCCCATTGCCTACTATCAATTTGAGCCATGTTGATGCTGAAACACTCAACACATCACCCAATAGTGATCTTCCATAAACTTTGCCAAATGGGAAACATAAGGCTTCTAACATTGTTGTCCTTGAAGTTGATTCTACAAGCCTTGTAAAACAAGGTGAATGTATTGAACCAAAGAAGAAAAAATGAAAGTTGGAGTAGGAGGTCAATCGCATGTTTCAGGAACACTAGATTGTAAGGTTTTGTTGGTTAGAACCCATATGTGGGGCGGATGGGAAAATGAAAATGGTCAAATGTAAGGTTTATTCTGTTGTTGAGGGGACAAAAAAGCTTTTAGAGCCTAAACTAGATTTTTTGGTGAAACAATTTGAGGTGAAGAAATGCATAGTTGCAAAGCCTAAAGTTATTATTGAACAATAGTATGTATGCAAGACTAATAATGCACATGTGAAAAATGAGCATTTGTTTTCCTCCACATGGTGTGATAAAGCATTTGTTCAACTGTAAGCTGGGGGGAAAACAAAAAAGAAATGGAAATACCTTTAGTTCATTGCGATATGGCGTCTACTACAACAAAGCCAACCCATGATGGATCTTGAAGGTATGAAATCATTGTTCCAATTCCTCAAAGTCAAGAATTGCCCTCGTAAGCATTAGTCTAATACAATCGACTAGAGCATGGTAGAGGCTATGCACGATGTTGTTTTATGTGTTATTAAGGTTGACTTGTAGAAGTTAACTTTCATTTATGTGAATTGTGATGAGGTTACAACTATTAACAACAAAAGCTAGTTGTATATGCACATTTATATAATTGACGAATGGAGATGAATTCCCATTTTGCTCAATCTACAAAGGGTTATAGATAGAGCAATTGTTGACAATCTCACATTGTTCGTTGTTTAGAATTTAGTGGAATATAAAGGATTGAACAAAATTGACATCATTAACAAACTATTTTGTTTTGAAGCAAACGAAGTTATTATTTTTCTTGGTGTGAAAAATGGGTGATGATCCAATTGATGCAAAAGTACATTCCATTTATGAGCAGTGTCCAATGTATGGCACAACACCAATCTTGTTATTCAAATGTTCAACAATTTGAGTTTGTTCTCAAAGATTGAGTTTCTACTTGTGTCCATGTATAATTGTTTTTGCCTCAACCTTAAACGACATCTTAAGACTACAAAACTTGTTAAATTGTTGTCGTCAAAAGGTAACAAATTTTTTGAAAACATAAAGATGCGCTGGATATCCATGTTTTTGCCTTCCAAGCACGTTTTGAGTGAATACAAGCTACTAATTGTCAAGATGGTTGAAAATGATTCAACCATTGACATTACTAAAACAAATTATGAACTATTTTGTGATGTGGAAATGTTTTTAGGGATTACAAATGTGATGCCCCCATCGGAGGTGGTGTAGTGTTTGACCAAGTTTGGTTAAGGTCGCTAGATGTTTAATTGTGACTTCATCTCTAATGTGAAGTTTTGTGACGTAAAACTTCACACTATGTATTATGATCTTGAGAAGACATTTTCACCTCCGCACTTCTATTTTTTCCTTGATCTTGTCATGCACATAGCATGTATCCCACATATGTTGTTTTCTTCTTTGGAGGCAAAAAAATATGCTTCACACGATTGATGCAAAAACTTGGGTGTGAAGTATGGTTGATAAGGAGGCATGGGTTTGATCTATAAAAGCTATGAAGCATCAATGTTCTAAAGCTACTACATGGTTGATTATTGAGTTGGAAAAGTGTTTTCATGCTCAAGAATTGTTCGACACAATTACGGTAATCCACCCTTAATATTGGTTTGCTCTAGAAACCAAAATTACTTTTTTAGGCCAAATGGCCATTCTACATGCCCATTTTGGGTACAAAAAACTAATAGGTGGTTCTGGTATGTTTGTTGGGCCTATCATAAATCATGTGATTCTTGACCAATAATCTACCTTTTTCAAGTTGACAATGTTGAATCATTCTCAAGATGCCATGTTACCTCAAAATGATGTGAACCCAACCACGCAATTATGGAAAGGATTGTACCAAATGGAATTTTAAACCAAAAACCCTCTAAGTGGTTTAAGATGGCCAAGCTTTGTAATGTTTTAATGTTGGGCAATGTGGAAGATGAATGTACTTTCTCCAACCTTGCATTCATGAAGACAAAGTTCTGAAATTGGTTGATTACACATTTCGACCTTGATGTCTACATGTATGTTTAGAAGTTTTATACCCTATAAACTTTCCCATTCTACACCATCGTTACTAATTGGAATGACAAATAAATGTGTTATGGGGTGATGGTTTAAGTCCTATGTAGTTTGCCATATAATGTGGGTTTACTAGTGACTTTACAAGCTAGAGGCAACATATATACATGTAGCAGGGATCACACAACAAAAAGACTTTACCTACAACATGTAGTAGCCAACATATAAGGTTCAGACACTTGCATTTGTTTTGCCAATTTCATACTAGTTTTGTATCCGACTATGCAAGAAAAAATTAAGCCTTGGATGGCCATATTTTGCAAATGGGAAACCTTGATCATAATGTTTGTTATATGTGTTTCATCAAATTCCAAATTTGCCTTAAATCTCAAGTATGCGCCTAGTTTCTGGTATGAACAAGTGAAGCCCAATTTTAACTTTTCTCTACAAATTTAAGTTCTATTTCTATGCATGTAATCTAATTGGGTTTGAATGCATGTAGTGTAGGAACTTCATTAGGTAGGATCCATCTTGGATCAAGGTTTGAATCCCCCTCTTGTTGTTTAGGGTTCTAGAGTAATTATGCATATGTATTTTTTATTTGTTAATGGTTTACTATTATGTATGCACATGACCTAGGAGTTTAAGACATAGATGTGAATGAATATACACGATTAGTAATTTTGGAAAAAATTGTAATTCAAACTCAGTTTTCAAATATCGCATAATTTTTTGTTAGAATTTGCACTGAAAAAGTTCAATTGGTTGTTTTATAATAATGCTAGAGTGTGGGACTACATAAATGTGATAATCTACCATAAGCATATCCATGAAATAATTAAATGTAAATGCTTTTAACATCAATCAACATGTTTTTTCTATTTGTCCCTTTGTTTTGTGAACTTAATGCCCTATAAATATTGTTGTTTTGGTCATACCATGTATAACCCCGCATTTGAGTTGGTATTTTTTAACAAGTAATTAGTTGTAAGTCATTTGCAACATTATGTATGAACATCTGTAAAAGGCGACACAAATAGACATTGAAGTGTGCAAATGATATAATAGTTTTACTATTTTATTTAAGGCCTAAATATTTTAGAGTGGTTAGATAAAAAAATATTTGTAGGTCAATGATGATCTTCTAAAAAACTATTTTAATTCTATGAAGCTTGTATCAGTGTCAACCATCAGACTATTTAACAATAAGTTGTTGGGTATGGTGTTTTGGCATGTGGAATCTCCAAAATGATTTTTTCAAGCACCTCTCAATTCTATGGAGAGATCCCCTCTTCCTAGTTGCAAGCTCTATTGTTCTAGCTCAAGACACAAATATATTATAGCTCCATCAATGAGTCTACCAATTACTTGTTGTTGAAATCACCTATAAATTTGGTGAAACCACAAAGAAAATAACAAATTAATGAGAAAGTAATTAAACTAACATCAATTTTCAACTAACCTAATGCAACTAGTGTTGGCTATCTTCCACAATAAATGAGCATTGCTACACTACTATTACTACTACAATGAAAAGAAAACTTATAGGAAGCATTAACAAATTTTACATAGGAGATGGGTCTAGGATACTAGTTGTTTGAATTCTAAGGAAATAAATTGTTTTGGGGTTTTTATCTTCTCTTCCTCTAACCTTGTGGTTAAGGTTTCCTTATGCTTAATTTGAAATATTTCTACCCATATTTTCATATTAGATTATTATTGAGGTTGATTGTGTTGGTAGTGGAGTTTTTTAGGAGAATGTTTGGCAAAATCATGGGTGATGATTCCAAACTATAGAAAGTGGTTGGAAGGGGCTTCAACAACGCTACAAGTAGTTGGGGTGAAACTCTCCACCTTCATGTTTAGAAAAAATCTATATGTAAAAAACATGTATCAACTCTCATTTACTAGATTGATTCATATGGTTGTGATTTAACACACTTGAAATTAGACCACGGGGCATTTAATAAATATGAAATAATTTGATAGAATCCCCACATTTCAACTTCAAAATATGTTCATATCAACAAAATTTGCCAAGGAAAAATCTCAAGGTGATTATTAGATTCCTGAACAGTTTGTTGTAGGCAACATACCTTAATGTTGATCAAAGAAATGTATGTTGATATTTCTCATAATACCTATCACATGTTGCTTGCATGATTTTTGCTCAATTGTGGCATTAAATGGTTGATTGTTGTGAATATAGGTGGGGGCCAAAAATGATGTAGTTAGCTTGGACATTAAGGATTTTATAGTTGCAAATGAGCACATTGCTAAAGTCAAGCCATTGTTTGCATAACTTTAGATACTAGACATTGTTTAAACAAGGCATGTCTTATATCACAAACCTATGAATGCATTGTCTTTTGTGTAATCTCAAAATAAAGTTGTATATGGAGCTTTAGTTAATAAGCAAAAATAGAAGCATGTGACTTTTATTGTTTATGCATTTTACACAAATCTGAAATCTTAGATTCAAACCATCTGGTCAAGTTTTCACCTTATTAAGTTGGCAAGTATTTGGTGTAAGTAACCTTTATGTAGGTGGGACTTTTTTGGCCCAAATTCAATACATTGAATTTTGACAAGATTAAATGATTACCATATTTCAATAATAAACTTGTCAAGATGGGCAAATTGTTTCTTCATAAACACTGTCTTGAGGAACAAAGGTGAGCCCCAAAAGCATGCATCATTCCTAGACTAATTTCTTTCTTTATACGAGGTTTCATTATTGATGGACAAGAGGAAAGGAAGATGCCATTGATGAATGTTTAATTGTACACAATGAAGTTGATGAGTCAAGTATAAGGCACAAAAGCCCCAAGTATGTAGACATCAACGATAATGCCACAAAGAAAGCCATTTCTTATGGTCATACATGCAACATGATGCATTTCCTTCATTTTCACATTTACTTTTCACACAATTTATTAGCCAAAAAATGAATGTGATTATGGTTTTTTAGCCACCTACATTACTTTCCATTGCATGTAATAGCCACCTATACAAAGTAGAACAAAATGATAGCCACTTGACCCTAAAACATTCATTGACTTTTCACCACCATGTTATGAACAAGGACTTTCCATGTCACAACTTGAGCTAAATAAAATTTGGGTAGCCAATTGAAATCATTGGCCCAAACACAAATATGCCACCTTGGCATACCAATAGAAACACATTGGTACCATCCACCTTACTTGGAAAATTTGAAAAAAACTCATGCTTGGAGGGGGATTTAGGGGGTGGGAAGGCCCCTTATTCCATGGTTCTTTCTCCCTTTGTTTGTTTTGGCTTTTTGGTTTGGAGTGTCTTTTTTCCCTCTTTCATCACCTCTTCTTGTGTCCCTTTGTTGATTTTCTTCTTCTAATTATAACATTGTTTTTTCTTTGTTGTTTTTTTCTTTAAGAAAGTGGTTATGTTGATTTTGGAGTAGAAGAAAATAAGGGACAATAGTCCTTGGATGTACTTGACTATGATCAAAAAAGTAATAAACCAAAGTTTTTGTGCAAAACCTTTCTTTTCTTTTGATTTATTTGAATTTTTTTTCACTATTCTAGTAGGATAGTAAGAGGGTGGTGCAAAGGATAGGAGAAAGAGGCAAAAGATTATGGGGATAAATTTGTTTACCTCTAAAATTCATATTTTCATCAAAAGATTTCTCTTTTGATTATTTGTAAATGGTATTGTTAATTACATGGTAGAATTATTGTCCCCTTGTTTATTGACTAGGTTATGGTCATTTCTCTTGATGTGATTAACCGGTTAACACATTAAGATTATTCATTTAAGGAGTGGAAATGAATATGAGAATGTAGGATCTTCCCTTTTTTATAGATCTTGTTATTCTTGTATGGGTAGTTGTAGAGAATTAGTAAATTAACGTTGTGAGTGTGTAGTAACATTATTTTACCTTGGTATTATCTTCAAGTTGAAGATGATTACCAAGGACCTAATTGGGCATTATTTACAAATGATTACCCAAAATTACTAACATGATTAAAACTACTATTTGACATGGTAGTATTATTTCATTCAAATAAAAATAAAAATAAAAATTAGTATTAGAATTTATTTTATTTTAAAATTTAAATTATTTGATTGAATTATGGATAAGTCCAAAATGTAGGACTTCAATTTGAGATTTTAATACCCAAATTTATTTATTTATTTATGGTTTAATACTAAAAGTTCATTGAAAAAGAGCAATAAATTCTAATGATGAGGCCATGATCACAACATTTCTAAAATGAAATTTGAACTATAATTCTCTTAGCCCAAGACCTTTACCTTCCAACCACCATTTCATGTGATGACAAAAATTATTACCACTAAACATATAAACATTAATTTTTTGAGTATTTCACATTATAATCTTATTGAGTAATTTCATCATGAAAATGATTACATGTTTACTTATTTATCATTTATTTTATTTATTTCATAATTTCATTAAAATTTATAATTTTTTAAATCTCAAAATGTAAAATGTATTAGGTTACCATTAGCTCATAATTCGCACATATTGACTTTTATTTAAAAGCTTTCAAAATAAAATTTATCTTATGAAAGTGATTTGAACCATTTTATTGAATGTTTTAATAATCAAGAGATGAATTGTTATTTTTAAAATTCCTAACAATACATTTGGCCATGCAACTTATGTTTCAAATCTTCAAATGGGGAATGTGATTTCATTTTAAATATTTATTCTTTAAAACCTTCTCAATGATATAAAGAGGATCCAATTTGAACAAAGTTTGATCTTGCAAACCTTGTTTGGGCTCAAACCTTGTTTCAAAGTTTCAAAACAATCCAAATTCTAGCTTCCAAAGTGGAAATCATTTTGGGAGTGTTGGGATTCATTTTCTTGCATGTTTTCACATTTGTGTTGAAGTTTCAAAACATATTTTTAAATTGCTTCTCTTGTCATTCTTTAGCTTAGTTGTGAACTCAAAATTGCAATCATGGAAATTATAATTTAAATATTAGAAAAAAAGATTAGGTAAACACAAATGGACTACCCAAGAAACTTGCCAATCGAAAGCTATTGATTTTCAAAATGGTATCTAGTGGATGTGAAGGAGACGTTTTCCTTTTTTCCAATGTTGGCTTGAAAATATGTATTTGTTTCCTACCATTTGGTTTCTTGTGCATGATATTTTAAACACTGTGTGATCACATATTTAGATTTTAAAAAAAAATTGGAATACTTATTAACTTAAATAAATGTTGCATATAATCAACCAACGTATAAAACTTAATATTTGTGAGTAAAATTGGGCCTAAGGATATTCAAGTTAATTAAAGTTCCCTTTTTAACTTAAGAAAAGTTAATTAATAAAAAATATACTAAAAAAAAGAACTAAAAGAATTTGAACCAGATGAAGTTCTAGAAATATGAATGATTTGTTTTGGGTATTTGAGCAAAATAATCAATAATTACAAAATACCTTTTATGGCCAAAAATCTTTTTTTTAAAATTTGTTATATTTTAATGATTGTAAAAGAAATCTTCAATTTCATTTATTAAAAAAAGATGATTTTGAGAAACAATTGTGATAACTATTCACAAATACAAAATTGTTAGTAAATTTTTGAGAACTAGCTTTTTGAGAATCAACTTAAAAATAAATAAAAATTATAACTTGGTTGAATATTTGAAAATTGAAGGAGAAAAAACCAGTGTTGGTCATTTGTATCATAATTTTTCTGATATTCGCCAAATCTAGTTTTCACAAAATAACTTGCAAAATGTTTCAACTAATTTTTTTTAATTTAAGAAAATTATACATTGGGGCAAGATAGGGTTTTCACAATGTCAATTCACATAAATTTGGGAGCAATCAATTATCATTTGATGGTTTTCACAAATTGGTTATTACTTTATTTTCAAATTAAAAAATCATAAACAATTGAATTATCCATAAAGTAAGGAAAACACGACACATGAACCTTGAGTTTGGTCATATATGGGGTGAAATTCAAATTTTTTTTGCAAATAAAATACATTAGCATTAAACTCATAAAACCATCCAATTTTGTGGTAAACTGAATTTTTTCCTATTTTTTTTATTTTTTTATAATGTTTCCATTACTACTACATATGTTTTCACTTGTTTTACTACTCCGAACAATGCAAGTAGAGCCAATGGTTTTCATAGAAAGTGATAACCATGCAACAATGATTTTTTTTTCAAAAGACCCCTTATGTCTCATGCCATAAAATAATATTATATTTTTAGTGATGTTATCACATTCAAAGCAATGGGTTGATTTATTTTTATTTATCTCAGCAATGAAAACCCCTCTTAGGATGTAATTATCAAAGGAAAAATTTTAATTAATTTTTAAAATATTTATTATGGACATTGAACGATGATGGATGAATTTCATGCATTGGATGAAAAAGAAGATTGATGAACTTATCCATGACGGACATAAAATGAACGAATGTTCATGGATTGTGGAACCATGAAACTATGGCGTGTGCATGATGATGAATCAAAACCAATACCAAGATTGGACTTATCACTAATTATCAAATGATGACGAATCTTATGGTTTTAATATACAATGATTTCACCTTAAAGCCTTTCAAACACATGACACCTCAAATCTCTCAACAATAACCAATAATTCCTTGTTGGGAATTTCATATATAATTTGCATTAAAAAAATCATTTGAAAATGAAAATCAACAAGATGAAAATAGATTATTACTTTTGACAATTAAATACAAATTGTTTTGTATTCAAGCCCATGGGTGATTAATTGACATCAATTGTCCTATCCTACATGCTCCATTTTTCATTAACAATAGTTTGAGCAACCCTTTGGATGAAGTCAATATTTGTTCATCCTTGGAAGGTTTTAGTTTTGTCAATATGTTTGTAATTAACACATTAATCAAATGAACTTTAATATTATTTTAATATACTCAATAAAAAAGGTTGTAAAATATCCAAAAAATTACTAACAATATATCACATTCAGGAGGTGCACCTATGTATGAAGTGGGGGTAAAAGGTTAAACTAGATTTTTAATGCAATTTCTTTATAACATCAAGTTTTGGAATTTTCCAAAGACTAGATGATGTGTCATATATCATAATGGAGATTTGATGTGGAAATTGGACTTATGTAGGTTTAAACTTAATATGCCAAATGGTTACAAATCCATACACAAGGGGGGGCACATTATTTTTTGAAATTGAAATCTAGAAGAGTAAAATTATGGGGTCATGTAGATTGGTTGATGTTTCAAAATTATAATTTAATTATTATTATATGATTATACATATTTTCAAAACTCAAATGTAACTAACATAGGGTATGCATTAATAATAGGTATTCAAAATTAAGAAATTAATATCATATATGTACATGGATGGAGAGGGTGAAATTAATATTAGAAAGATCTAGAATAAAGGAAATGACACTAATGATGTGATATTTACTTGTTAAAACAAAAAATTAATGAACTTTTAGATCCAACAAGTTGGTGGTCCACTTACTTGGGTTGTAATGCACATTATGTTCACTTTGATTCTAGAACTCAAAA
>Ga0209208_10003836_pt1 | contig 21490 bp, 19 predicted proteins | sample S1TSphfallax_3_FD_187694 | JGI IMG/M metagenome (GOLD analysis project Ga0209208, IMG submission 187694) | Host-associated microbial communities from peat moss isolated from Minnesota, USA - S1T2_Fd - Sphagnum fallax MG (SPAdes) (version 2) | ecosystem: Host-associated > Plants > Peat moss >...
TTTAAGGTCTTGAAGTATCTGCCATTCAAGTGGTAACTAAACTAAGCATTTGTGCTCAACATGGCATCGGGCTAGATCGGCATGGGATAGGTTTCACCACTAATATGTATATATATATATATATATCTCAGACTTCACCGCTGCTACTCACTACAACTACTAGTCATATGGGTTAGGTTTCACCATGAATATGTATAATATATATATCTTTCAGACTTCACCGCTGCTACTCATCACTACTACTACAACAACTACTAGTCGTATGTAAATAATTTTTCATTGTTTTCGGTCATGTTGTTGCCCACACTACTACTACTATTACTACATTATCGTGATCCATAGAACACTCTTCCCCTGTCCCCCCACCACCCTTGCTTGTCTTGCACGGCAAAAGGTGACAACAACGGGGTCATCAGAGCTGGTCCCAGGGGTGAAGGGAAACTTCATTCCCTATTGGGGGAAGGGTAGGTAGTAGGCTCACCGAAAATCAAGTCGGTGAACCTAATATGCTGACAAAAACATTATTTTCTCTCGATAATCAATCAAATCATATTATTTTTTTACTGAATGGAGAGAGAGATATCTTGACATGTTTTGCAGAGGTTTAAACATTTGGGTACTCATGATTCATTCATTGTGGCTAAATGACTACCGAGATTATTGTTGGAGTAGCCTAAAGGGTTTTGATTCAATCTCAAATTTTTTTTTGTAAGAGAAATATGTTCTCTGCAAACTAGGTACATAAGAAAGAGATTTTTTTTCATTATTGACAAAATTGGGGATGATTGGTAATTAATTATTTGGTTGATGACCATAAGAAGTTTGCTTCAAAACACTTCATAAACTATTCCAATTTCTTTATGTGCATAAAGCCTTTGAAGAGGGGTTTCTTTTTTCTTCTTTTTTTTTGATAATTTCATTTGTGATGTAGCTAAACTGGCAATCATTCACAAGATGTTTAAGCCAAATTTGGCTATAGACCAGATATGAAAGTAGGAATTTGAAGAATCCTTTGATATTCTGGCTACCTGCTGGAAACTGTTGTAGAAATCTGCTGAATTATATATTTTTAAACCTCAAAATCTGGCAAAATTATTGCCATTTTTTAAAGTGTGTGTTTGTATGCTTCAAAATCAATATTTTTCAGGTCGAAGAAATGTGAAAATTCACCACCAAAAAAAACACTACTCTTGAATCTTGTCCTGGCAATTTCCTGGCTAGCTTCCCCCAGTTGGTCCCTGAAGTTTGCAGATGGTAAGGGCTGCCCCCATTGAGGCCATAGCTTACAACCATAATGGCCTCAATGAGGAGCCTTACACCCTGTGCAAAAACTAAAAACCAATTGAAACTAATGAAAATGGTAAAGTCCAGCTGTTAAGGGGCCTTATGAATTTTAATGGCCGTCCATTTGTCATGCTAAAACTGCGAAAATTCAACACCAGATTTTTAGAACCCCATTAAGGGCCTGCTTGTTGTCAAGGGGCCTTATGAATCTAATGGGTAGTGCTCAAAACCGAGAAAAATTCTGCTGCACAATTGCTGCAAGAAAGAAATGCAAAACAACACCAGATTTTTAGGACCCCACTAAGGACCTACTGGTTGTCAAGGGGCCTTATGAATCTAATGGGTAGTGCTCAAAACCGAGAAAAATTCTGCTGCACAATTGCTGCAAGAAAGAAATGCAAAACAACACAAGATTTTTAGGACCCCACTAAGGACCTGCTTGTTGTCAAGGGGCCTTATGAATCTAATGGGTAGTGCTCAAAACCGAGCCAAATTCTGCTGCACAATTGCTGCATGAGAGAAATGCAAAACAACAAGAGAATTTTAGGACCCCATTAAGGGCCTGCTTGTATTGGCAGGCCACTAAATCTTCAGCCACACTTCAACATTAGAGATGCAGAAATATTTGGAACTTGACAGGTTGGGGTTTGTGAATCATATTTGCATGATGATTGGCGTACCTAACCCTCTCTTAAGGCTGAGCTTAAATGGTCAAAAGCCTCAATCACAAAAATTCACAAAGTAAATTTAAGTACTAAAATGCATTTTGAACTGGTTAAGTGCTGTCTCAAAGTATCTTCAAAATGGATTCACCTAAACCCTAAACCCTCAAATTCTGCCACTTATCAGGCATCTTAGGTTGCAAAATTCAGCCTTGTTGAAGGAAATTCTGATTGTGAGCAATGTGCCATTTTGTCCAAATAATTGAAGTGCTAATTACAACAGAATCTGCCCTAAATGGCCTTTAGGTCAAAGGAAGTGTCCCCTAGGGCACATTCTGCCCCCTAGTGTGCCTTTTGGGCTCAACCTACCAGCCTCACTTTAAAGGCCTACACTAGGGTCCAGAACATGGCCTATGAGGTGCCTTCTCTAGTACAAAAAAATTAAGGACTGTGACCATATTAAGGGGGGCCAGACCTAGTGTTAGGTCCTATCAGCAAAAACTAACCTAACACCAATAACCTAGTGCGTGGAAGTCTATCAGCATTGACCTTAACATTGGCACCTTTCATCCACATCAAATATTTATAGATGTCTACAACCCCTTTACCATGGCATGAATTTCTCCAACTTCCACACCAACTTTTGGTTCTATCTCCTCTTTCACACGTTTTCCCCCTCAAATTGTATCATATTGGTGAGGGCCTCATTTGCATCTTCATCTCAACTCCCTTATAGGTTCATTTGATCTCTCTTACCCTTGTCTTCCAATTTATGTTTGTCTTTGCTTTGTGTTTTGCAATGTCATTGTTTTGTTTGTGTCTAAATGCTTTACATTTGTTTTGCAATTTCTTGCAATGTGTTTGTTTTGTGCATTGCATTGTATTACAATGCCTTTGTTTCATAGCACCATTGTTTTCTAGTGCTTTCATTTTACAACTCATTTTCACTTCACAATAATTTTTGTTTGCATCTTTGCTTAGAACTAATATTGTCTTCTTCATTTTGCATCTTGTAATGTGTTTGTTTTGTGGAATGTCACATTTTCTTGCAATTCATTTGTTTTGAATTGCCATTATCTTTCAAAACCTTCATTTTGCAAAAAAAATTCTTAAACAACATCATTGTCTTGTAGCACCTTTTGTTTCACATCACTAATCTTTTGCATCATTCCATAAAACAACACACATATTTTCTTTCACAACTTTTGCAAATTTCAATATCGTAAATTCATCACAAACATATTAAACAACACAAATTTGTGTTTGCTTTTGTTTTTTTTTTCCTTCTTCTTTTCATTTTGCATTGTTTGTTGTTACAACCCTAGCCTTGGGATCATGACCAAAATTAAATCATGACAAAGTGATGTGAAAAATAAAGGTTAAATTTATTGTAATTATTGTAGCAATAAGTAATTTAAAATTTTACTTAGGTTTAAGGTTGATTTTGCTTACCTACCTCACTTGTATTTAGGAAGGATTGTGTTACGAACATGGAAACTACAAAAGCAAAGGGATTTCCAAGGTACACATTGTATTTAGGAAGGATTGTGTTATGAACATGGAAACTACAAAAACAAAGGGTTTTCTGAGGTACAAAAAACCAAAACAAACTATGACAATAGCAGGCCTAAATCTAATTCCAAACACAAAATGTAAAAACTGAAATAAAATCATGAAATATGCAAAAAAATAGTTCAAATGAAATTTTATTTCGTAACATATGAAAACATGAACATGAAATAAAGCAAACAAGGTTATAATGCAATATCATACCTTAAATTAGTGTTGAACATACTAAAGGTAATGAGGGGTCCTAACTCTAATTATACCTCTTTGGGACCAAGTTCAAAAAAACTTCCATGAAGGCCTCCATATGCCTACTATTGAAGGAACCTCTCGAAAACCATTCTAAAATATAAGTTTATTATTAATCAATTATAAGGTTGTTAGAAATGATGTCACATGTTGCATCAACGATTGTATAGACATGTTGGTTTCATTCCTTAAGTCGAATGTGAACAATTGTTTTTCCACTTGGTCTACCCCCTGCACGTTTAGCAAATGAAAAAAAAATTGATCATCATAGTTTTGGCAACTATTTTTTTTTTGTTTCCACAATTATCACGACTTAAATTCTTTTTATTACCAAAGGTTCGACAATTGATACCCATTCAATTTGCAATGACCAAAATAGATTTCAATCATTTGATTGACAATAGATCAATCTATACCATTTGTTCAACAACTAAATTCAAGCCCTTTTTTGGTTGTCACACAAGCAAGTTTATTTAATAGTTGATAATTGATTTTAGGCATCCACTAGTGATTAAAATTAATCCAAATCATAGTTGGAAAAAAAGGCAACTTTCCCAAAAAAATTAACCAACCCATTTTGCTTATGTTGAATAACAAAAATGCAGCATCAATTTTAAATTAATTCCTCATTTGAAATGTGTGGGCTTTGTGTTACTTAACAAACAATCATTGCCATATATCTTGGGAAAAAGGGGCAAAACTTTGTGGGTGTATGAATTTCAGATCATCATATTGCATTTACAATTGGTGTTAAATTTCATTGTATACTTTTAAAAGTGAAACCAAACCTTATTGCTATATATTATTTTTTTCTAATGAATTTTTTTGTGTGTTTTTAAATGGAGGATAGGCAAAACATGTGGGAGTCATGGTACTTGATAACTTTATACAACATGGTTAAGATGGAATATAGGTTTTGGAACAATGTCATTTCATGCTGCAAGGATTAAATGCCTTTCCATTTGGGCTATTGACATGATGGTAGTGGAAAACTTGGTGTTGTAATGGGTTCAAAAGCATGGGCACAAATCAAAGCATCATTTGCCATGTGGGGGAATTGTCCTTCAACCATTAAATGACGTGGTTGTACTAACCCATGATGGGACAATAGAGAATGTGACCATTAAAATGCCAAACCCTTCAAAGGAGGGAGAATCTATTTCGACCTTCAAATGGAAAGGGCTTGAATCTACACCTCCCCTACAAATAACATAGAGGGTCATAATAAATAATAACGCCCAAAGTTTTTAATATGTTTCATTACAAGAGGGATTGAACTTTTAAAAATAGGAGTTGGATAAGAAGTGGGTGAATTTCTTTTATGAAGTCAACATTGCATGACATTTGATGTTCATCGAAGTTGTGAAAACAACCTCAAAGTCCCAAACCTACTATAAACCCCATCATAACATGGATTGTGCAAAAAATTGCAAAAGCAATCCAAAGTTGATGTGTCCAAACTTATTGTTGAGAAGATACAAAATTCCATTCACAAGTATGGAACCACCATTTGTTTTGATGGTTGGAAAATTTTTGCAAAATGTTGATTGTTGAATGTGATGTTCACTTGTCCTAATGGGAATGTATTCTTAGGTGTCATTGACACAATAGGGGAACATAAGGATGCCAAGTGCTGCATATTAATGTTTTGGTTGGATACATTGAATCCATTGGAGTGGACAACATTATACAAATTTGTACAAACAATATTTCAAACATGCAAAATGTAACTAACTTTTTAATCTATCATCTTTCAAACTTTTACTTTCAAGGTTGGGCAGCTCATTGTTTGGAATTGTTACTAGAAGATTGAGGGGAAAAAACATGGGTGAAGCAAATTGTGAAAAGGGTGAAAGTTATTGTTTCTTTCATATGGCAACACCATGCACCACTTGCAATTTTCTATCATTATGAAACCAACTTAGTGCCTCAAAACCCCATTGAAACACAATTTGCAACCAATTTCTTAATGATTGAATGATTGTTGAAAGTAAGACCTATTGTTCAACAAACTATCAAGTGTTGACATGGTAGGGTGGACTAATTTTGGTGTCATGGGGGTACATTTTCTACATTGTGGGTGTGATTACAAGTGTTATATCTTACTACATATGTTGGGTTTGGTTAATAGGGACTCATTTTAAAATAATATACTTTAATATTTACATGGTGCAAGTTTTTGTAATGCAAAAAACATAAAATCCCAAGAGCTATGGACTTTTGAAATTGAAAAATTAAGGTACCACGCCAACTACAATTAGAATAACAAACTTTAATTTGGTTCAATGATGGATCTAGACTTGTTTAGGGAATTGGTTTCAAGGTGAAATGTATAAATTTTTAAAATGTAAAAGAGTTTTGCATCATATGAATTGAAAATATTACACTATGAATTTTTGAATGTCACACCTTATTTTTAAGGTCCATAGCATTTAAAAACAAAGGTGTTTTGAATTTAAATTTTGTTTAAATTTATATAAATCACTAGCCTCTATAATTCACAAATCACATATGGATTTCTTTTTGCTAATAATGGATAAATATCATCTTGTCATCATCTTATGTCAACACTATGCACATTGTTAAAGCTTGTAAAATGGATTTTGAGTCAAGTTTTTTTTTGCTAGGTTTTGGTCCACCCAACCATGCCAAGAACCTATCATCAATCCTAAATGGACAACTTTTGTCAACATGTTGTGTAACTACCATCAACACAAGTCCCTCACCAAGGTGAAATATGTTCGAACTAACATAAGGAAAGATGGGTTTTGCAATACTTGTGCCAACTTTGTGCACATGGTGGAACCAATTCTGATGGAATTGAAAGCATTCGATGGTAAACAACCTTGCATGGGGAAGGCGTGGTTTGTCATGAAGACATTGGAACAACATATTTTATCATTATAAAATAAACCTTTTCATTACCATCAAACCTTGCAAATGCGATCAAACATCACTTTTACCATTGGTGGAGGATGTTGATGACTGATTTACATTATGTAGGAGCCTTTTTCAATCCACATTTATTTGAGTTTAATGTGTTTCAAACAAATTATACACCTTCATGATGTCCACCTCCATGATGATGTAAATGCCAAAGAAACATTCAACTATGTGTTACAAAAAAACATTGGTAACTTGACGAACTATGCCCAAGAATTAAAGGATTTTTTTGAAAGTCAAAGGTCTTTTTTGACACCCCCAAGTTGACAACCTCAAATTATTCCCATATGAATGGTGGGATTTAGTTGGAATTGGTGGATGCACATTTACGCCCGTTGTTTGCCACATTTTGGCATGAGTGTGTCCTTTGTCATTATGCAAACAAAATTGAAATTCTGCTCATATTCCATAGCAAAATGTGACACCAATTCACATTGAATTGAATTGAAAATTTGGTGTACATTTACAATAATAATAAACTCTTACAAAAATGATTTAGTGCTAACCCCATTACATGCTATGAGAAGAATATGTTGTTTAATGACTTTATGTTCAATGTCAATGAAAGTTCATACAAAGGAGACACATTAGAGGAGGATCCTTTAATGTCAAATGAGGATGAGGACTAGTATTACCCCTTTGAATTCTTAGCTGATAACCCATCAAAAGACCTCCCATTTTCAAGATTGTTGTCTAATGCTAACATTTGGAAATAACTACAATGTGATAATGGGAATACAAACATGGCATGGCACCCAATATGGCTTCATAGTAAGTGGAATTCCCCACCTTAAATTCATCCATTAAACATCAAGTTGAAGCCCCCCATGCATCTGCCATGGTTGTACATGCCCTAATAATCAATGATGAAATCATTCACTTGCAATCAATAGGTTCCATTGATTAGCCTTCAAGTGTAAAGGCAAAAAGGAGCTTGATTGCAAGAACCACCTGTCGAATTATATTCAATTTGTATAAAAAGTGCCAAAAATTGGGAACTACATTGACAAAAATGAAAAATAGGGAAAAAAAAAACGTTGACGAAATTTATATTATGTTTGTACTCCCACATAACATGAACACACCATTAGCAATAATGGATTTAACAATGGGTCTAGGGATCAACATTGCACATATGGTAACCGATGCACCCCCAAACTCCTTGATGGACTCAATTGTGAATCCAAAAGGTGAAAATAACAAAAGGATCAAGAGTTGAGGCATGTTCCCTAACTCGCAACATCTTGGGGGTAAAGGGGTGTGTTGGAGCTCCGAGATGGGGACTAGGAAGAATGACAAGTAAGTCAATTACTCACACGGACCTCCACAAACCAAACAACAAGTTGGTTAGTGTGTAGTTGGAGCACTTTTGGTGCATGGATGAACCATGAGCAAACATGGATTCATAAAACTCACCACGACCCGGACTTGGAGGAAGCCACCACCTTCCCCTTTATAGTATTCTTTGTGCTTGGCCATGGGGTAGCACCCAAATATCATTTTGTTTTGGGACTTCCAACTTTGGAACAACATGATTTAAATTATGACTATGCACAATTTTTTGATTACTTATGACATCAAACATGTCTTCAACCCTAGGTGGGATCAAATTTAGGTGTGTTGGTTGTTTCCATGAACCATCCTCATATGCCTATTTAGAATTCATCCACACAATATATCACTAAAAAAAAAGGTTACCTAATAAAACAACAATGGTTTTTGTAGGAAAACATGATTATGATTAACTAGATATGGATGGCATCATGGATATTGATGGACATCATCCCACCAAATGAATTGTAACAAAACAAGTGGGGCAATTTATCATCATGACCTTGCGTGGGACATACATTTTAGAAGTGGAGGAGCAATGCAACAATGATGATTAGGACACATACATTAACAATGATGGTGGCAATGCACCAAATGACAATGATTATCATGAACTTCAACCCCAAGATACCAATCCCATAATTGGTTGTGCTTCCACATCTAGAATCACTAGGGCATTATAATCTCACATTGTTTGAAAAGGTTAACCATTAGGGAATACACAAAAATTGGTTAATTTTCCCATCCACAAGAAGGTCCACATAGCTTGTTTGAATTGTATGCTTTTGTGTAATAAATTTGTTACCATTTGATTTTGAACCTTATTTGGTGTTTATCAAATTTTGCCAAATATTTGAACTATTTATTTTATCAATGTAATTAAAATTTAAAAAGGTGAAAATCATTTAAGGTGTACCACATAGAAAAAAAAAAAAGACCTAATCCATATTACAATATTTTTTAACCCTATATTTTGATCCCCATAAAAAATAATGAGTTAAAAGTTGTCAAATATTTTGAAAGGACCATATTTTAAACTGTTACAATTCTAGATTCCATCATAATCCTCCATAAATGTGTTTTTACATGGAAAAAATGGTCTAAGTAAAAAAGACAAGAAAAAGGTGACATTGTAACAAGATTTTGGTACACCTTAAAGAATTTGGACCTAGAAATTAAAATTTGATTCAATCCAAAGTTAAGTGTTGAACATATTCAAGCATGTAATAAAGATGTATTTGGTGTACAATCATGAGTTTTTTTTATCATACTATCATCTAAAAGCTCTAAACATGTGGAAAATTGTGTTTCTTATTTATTACATACAAGTTATCACAACCACTACATCAATTGGGGAAATGTTTTGTTTGCCCATTTTACACCACTCATAAATATGACAATGAACATGTACATAATTTTGTTTCAAGGTTGGAAAGTGATGTACATATGATGTGTTTAATACCTATATTAAATCCTCCTTACCCTTAACTTAGGAATCTATTGGTTTTCTACTATTACCTTCCCCAAATATTGTTTGAAAAGTTGGTTGAGATTGTTGGCAATTACACTGATGGACCTTGTTGCCCAATGTTCACCCCATGCAAAATCACATCCAACCCAAGAAGATTGTTTATTTCATTGACCATGGCAATCATGTGTGATGATATTTCAATTAAAGAATGCAAATGTGTCACTTCATCCTTCAAACATTGGGATCACTAATCTCCTTGATTAAATGGTCGTGTGCTGCTTTTCCCATGAGATCATGTAAACTACACACGTGCTAGACCTTATCACCCATGGTATTGTACCAAATTCCACATGGGTTTAGACCAAATTCAAACTTATTGGTCCTTGGGTTAAACCACCATCCAAATATTGGTAAAAATATCTACTTTTCACATTAGTGGGTATAAAATAAAAGGCTTCACATGCCTTTTGAATTTGGGATTCATCCAACTACCATTTGTCCTATTAACTCCCAAATGTAATAAATGACATGCCCACTTGCCAAATCCATTACATGTTTGCACTACATGCTTGAGGTCGATTAGGCATGTTATATTGATTATATTCCCAATGTTTTGCCATGACAATTTGAAAGTTAAATTGTGCATATAAATGACAATGGAACGGGGCCCTACATTGTTGACATATTTTCCTTGACACCATCAATGTTATTAAGCATTGTAGATGGTACATGTGTTAATAAATGCCCAATTGCCACATTCCTTTTGGTTCATATGGGTTGGAGCAAAAAATCCATTGGTCCCTAGTTTTAATGAAGGGTTGAGGTGAAGGCCAAAAGTGTTTCTCCATCTTTTTGGAAGTGGAGGTGAAATATTCCCAGTCAAGCTCAAGGTGCATTAACCAATTCATGTTTTTAGTATCTTGCATCTTTGGCAAGTTATCTAGAAACATATCAAATATCCTTGGCCATGATGTTAAATCATGTGATTGAAATTTTCGGTCATCACAATATTTCGCTTCAATGCACATTAATTCCACCTCCAATTGCACAACCCAAGATGTGCCCAAAATGCATGTTAATTACATGTTATTTGAGGCTACTTAAGCTTCTTTAGTAAACGCTTCAACATCTTTTTGATATTGTTCTTTCATATTAATCAAAATTTGATCGTACCATTAGACACCATCCATTGAATTAAGGCGTTTCTTTTTTTGCTTTAATTTCCCTTATTTTTGTTTCCACTAATTTTTTTTGTTTATGGGCAATTTCATGTTTTCAAACTTCAATCCTTCTTTGCATTATGCCCAATTGTTCACACAAAAACTAGGGTTGGACAACTCCACATCATGTAATGTGGCTTGCATTGTCCCCAATTCCCCTTGTAATACCTCAAAGGCATGTTTTGCAGTTTTGGCCTTTCAGTTTAATTCTTTATAATATAAATACAATTTATGTGTGTTTGCCCCCTCCATCTACCACATTTGACACACTTTCATGTCAAATAAATCATATGATGTCATTTCAACCATGTAGCTTTCAAATTCAACTCCATTTGCTCACAGGCCCTTAGGTCTCCATCTATGGCCCGATTTATATTTGAGCTCGACAAAGATGTTGGCCCATGTGAATGGGGGGGATTTTGCTCCCATGGGCATTCAACAATTTGGTTGATGACCATGGAAACTAAAGTTTGATTGCCATGTGGTTCCATAATCACCATCAACATGGGTGCAATTGACTTTTGTTGTATTGGTTGAGGAGTAGTCAAGAGATGTGGTGGACCCACTTGTGTTCAATACATAGGCACATTGGTCCTTCAACTACTTGGAATGATCCTCCAATCAATTTGAACCTCAATTGCCACCTCTACCATAATCAAATGCACCTAATTGTTTATAAATATTAGGCTCCTTATCATTGCCCTATGCACCTCCAACATGCATGTGTTCATTTGAGCATCTCGGCAATTTGTAAATTGGGCAACATTATTCTTCTGACGAATTTCATGTTGAGCCATTGGCCATTTTTTTTGTCGATGTGGCACCACTACACATAGTTGGAACACAATGTGTATGTCCATGGTTAGGGCATGTTGCACCATCCATCATTTGCTAACATAATCAAATCTTGAAAGGCCTCAAATTTTATGTCATGTCATTTTCCATTTTCCCCATGCCCCCTTTTTACTCTCATGTGGTCCCCACAATCTGCCATGTTACCCTATTAATAATCCTTTTATGTTAATTTAATGGGTGTTGGGATCCTCTAAACCTATGTTCAATTTAATAGGTTTGGGATTTTTCTAGTCCACTTAGGATTATTAGGATTGAATAATATTGTCGTAGGGGTTAGGGTCTTCTAAAGGTTCAACAATGAGGTCCAACACATAATTGTATTCACAAGTGGTGTTATGAATTTCACCATCCTCCAAAAATGCCCCACTTTCTTTCATGTGTGGCATTGATAACTATAAACAAATAAAACCCTCACACATCATAGAAGAAAATATTGACAATAACCCCAAGTGTGAATTTTATAGTGGACCCACCAACTTAAAACAACACATGTGTGGGTTCAAATTAGTTTCATTTTCCATTGGTCGCCCAAAAAACATGGGTTTCAAACTTAGTTTTAAATGACTAGTTGCGATCACATGGTGAACAAAACAATTTGGTCACCATTCGATGGCCATGATGTCAAAGGAATGACATGTCAATATTGAATGGTGACCGAAAGAGGTTTGGTCACCTTCAACCATTTGACCAAAATCAATGGGGATTGAACCTACTTTGGTCGCCATCTTGAACACTAAACTAGTTTCAAGGCAACTAAAATTGATTTCGGTCACCATTAGGTGACTAAAATGACCTTGATTCATTTCGGCCATTTGATGGTGATCACAATCCATTTCAGTCATCATTTTATATATATAAAGAGTTTGAAAACATAATTTGAAAACTTTTTATAAAAAATGTATGGTCTTATTGTTTTTTTACAATTAGTGCAATACACTTTGAAGAAAATGTTTAGTCCTTGCAAGGTTTTGGGTTATCCTTGTGTTTTAGGCATAACCAACCATGTCAAGTAATCAAAATGAAGGCACGAGAACAAACTAGGTCAAACCAAACATTGCACTTAATGATAATCACAATTGAAACAACAACACTGTTGTTACATGGGATTATGAAAAAATAAATGTCATGTATTTCCCAAGCTAGAAAAAGGGAGAATATCATGTGGATATTATTTGATTACCAAAGGACTTGTTATACAAGGAGATCCCTTGTATGTCAACAATGAACAAGTCACAAAGGGGGAGTGAATGTTTATAGCTTGGGATTACAAGGGCGTAGTTGTTAAAGATATGTTGTGTGCATTTGAAGAAATATAAGTTTTGGATGTCATCAGTATGTTAAAATATTTGTTATACAAAGACATTCCCAAAAAACTTCATGTTGGTGACACACATGACTATTTGAACACAATGCAACCATAAATAGGAACAATGTCCACAATAGAAGTGCATAATTTTATTAATAATGTAGAAATAGACATTTTTGTAAATAAAGGATAGTGGTATTCCCCCACAAGTTGATATGAAAACTTGTACACTTTACCCATGATTTTTTAAAATTTTATATTGCTTGAACTTTAAAACATTCTTGTGGGTGATTTTCACATATTTATGTCACTTTTTAAAATTTGAAAAATGATCATGCCCTCCCCTCCCATAAAAAGGACAAAGAAGGAGGGGGGGAAAAGGGCCTCCATGGTAACAAAGTTAAATATCTTGATTCAATTGCCATTGGATGGCTATGGTCCATTCCATTTTTGGTAACCGACCCTTTAAATTTTTAGTTGTTGACCTTTTCCATTTTTGGTTGCCATTAAGTGGTTGTGACCAATTTGGTTGCCATCAAACAACCGTGATAATTTTTGGTCACTAGCTCAAAAATGGTGATTGAATGAACATGTGACCATCTAATGGTGATTAAATTAACATATGATTGTCTAATAGTGATTGAATTGGGTTGAGACCATATGAGTTTTTTTTTTTAAATCTTGGCTTCGCTTTTTTGCTACCTTTTTTCCCCTTTGGGTTTTGTGTTTATGGTTGCACCCTTACAACCATTGCTTATAACCTCAAGTGACCTAAGGAGGCTGAAACCTTGAATACACGGGGGGTTTTGTTGGCCTTTTCACAAAATCTAGAAAACCTTGGTCCTTGACCTTTTGAAATTCAAGTTGTTTATAACAATTAACGATTGGAAGGTTTTAGAAAATTTTAGGCATCCCAAATCAAAATGATGTTATCTAACCAACCTTCAAGGGGACAATTTGACCCTAAACCCTTAAACCTTTTATTTTAGACATTGACTAATTCGCATGGAAGGCATTTTAATGTGCCCTCACAAACCATGCAAAAGTGAGAGGTGTAAAATATGTTTAAAGGTGAGAACACTTCATCAACCCATTTCAAAAGCCATAGAGGCTTGTGACAAATGACCCTAAATGGGTTAGCATGTGATGATCCCAAGAAATTGATTTGGAATTTTTCAAGGAACATAGAATGGTTTGCCTCAAGTCCACTTTTGTGAACAAGTAAGCATATGGCCTAAACAAGTACAAATAGGTCATGAAGAGAATAAAAAATTATGGAACTAAAAAATTCCCCAAAGTACATTGAATTACAAAATTCTCAAGGGTTTTTGGAATGGCTTGAATGCAAGGTTAAGAACATAACATCAAATTTGGCACAATGGTTTGAGGTCTTTTATGTAACAAAAGGACAAGGAAAATTGACATGTGGAAGTGGTGAAATTATCAATAAGGTGACATGGTGGGCCAAATTTAATAAGAATTTTTTGAAAAAGAAGGCATGATTGGCACCATGGATGGAAGAAAAGGTTCAAAATCTTCTTTCCCAAATAGGAAGTCAAGGCACAATGAATTCCAAGCATATGGATTCCAAGCACAAAGAATGTGTTTCCTTTGTTGGGTCTAAACAATCAAAATGGTTATGGTGTGGTGCATAAGAAGCAAATTGAAAGGTTTGATTGCAATTTGAACACCAGTGAGTTGGTGAAGAAAACACCCAAAATAAATGAAAAATGAGAAGCACATAAGTAATGTTCAGTAAGGCATTGGTTTACCCATGCAAACATATAGGTGTCATCAAGTTCCTTACCATCCATTCAAAAACTCTAAAGGCTTACACATTGTTGTGAAATGGGAGCATGCTTCAAGAAATGTTGGATTACAACACAAAGTATTAATTCATTATGGAGAATTGAATGTTATTATAAGAATCGAACCCAAATATGGAAGGGCAAAAATGACTTGTCACCTTTAGCCAAAATTGTGTGAAGATGGCATGGGCATTCATGAACATCATGATTGTAATGCACCATAATGGGATTTTGCACAATGATTTGTGGAAGGACAACATCTTGTTACATTTTTTACTAACAAACTAGATATTGTGTACATTGTTGTGTGCAATTACGGTGAAGTTGAATGCATGCAAGAGGTGACTCCATCTTTACATATTTTTTGCCAAGGAACGCAATGCCATTAATGCAAGGAAAACACACTACTAGGTGGCCCTATAATTGTTTTTTATTCATGGCGAATTAGGAACTACTTGGCGTATGGTGAAATGACACTAAAAAAAATTATGGTTTGAAGCATATTTAGTGGGAAAACTTGTAAATGTCTATGGGGTGAAGAGTGGGATACAAAATATTTTTGGGGCTATTCAACCAAAATGTCATTTGCCAGGGTGATTCATTATATGTACAAAGTGAATCCGAAGGCATGAAAAACCATCCAACATGTCATGTGCATGTTGATGGGGCCTCCATACAACTAGACTCCACCTAAAGAATGTTACTAAAGGGAACCATATATTATTTGTAGTTAATGCATATGAAATTTGGTGTAATTTATATGAAATGTCAAAGGTGATGTGTTTTAGACTTTTTGATTTAACGAAATGAAGTTTTGTTAAGGAATCATGATGTCATGTGTTATTATCTTAACAATTTGAATAGTATTAGGCTTTTCATTGAACATGGTTAAAATTTCACAAGTTTTGGTTCACTTGCATTGATATCGTGATTCTCCTTGTGCACATGTTAAGGGTACAAGTAGTGGCATTCATAAGAAATTCAACATCTCATGACTTAGTAATGGAGATCGTGAAAAAATTGTTTAGTTATAATTTGTACATTTCATATATTGATATTGTGCATTGAAAACACATTTGACACATAGATTTATAGGAAGATGCAAAATTTGTGCAACATTTTTTCATTCATAAGTTTGTACTTCATATATTTGTCAACACATTTATTCGTGTGTCAAACATGTTTTCAACACATGACATTCATGTGTAAAATGTACAAACCTATGAATGAACAAACTTTGCATAATTTTCATTTTTAATTTGTTGCATGTTAAATTTGTGATGTAAATCTTATCATTTCATGTCCCCAAATTATTCCGCTACCAATCTTTTGACATGTTGGAAAATTCATGTGTCCATGTCAATATACAAAATGTTCGGATGAAAGTTCATAAATATCAAATAATGGAACATAGTCAATATATATTCATTTGAAACAATAGTTTTTATGCAAATGGAAGCTTTCCACAATTTTTTTTTTCATTTTTTTGGTGTCAAAATTTTGGTGAAATTTAACCAAAATATAAGAAATTTGTTCAAAGTTACACTTTCAACCAATGAATTTCATGAATTTTCCCAACTTTTTGTCTAAGAAAACAAAAAAATTCCCAAAAAAACCTTGAAGAAACCATGTTGGTTTTTTTCCATTACCATAGTTAATAGCTGATTATACAATAATTGAATGTTGTTTTGGTTATCACAAGGTTTTAGGTGATTGAACAACAAGAATTTTGGTTGCCTTAAATCTTACCTCAAACAACTTAATATGGGTTTTGACCTATGTTGACCATGTTTTGACATGATGTTAAGTAACATCAATGTCCAAATAGATAGGTTATGTCTTGACAAAGGTTCAGATGTTATGATAACCTTGGTCAACTATAAGTAAATGACAAATAAATTATAAATGAATTACAAGTTAGGAATGAAAAGTGGGTGATAATGGATGAATTTCATCGATTATAGATTAAAAAAATGTTCATGGATGAAATTCAACGATTGTGCTACTAGTGATGGTGATGTTAACCATTGTTGGCATCCCTGATATTAGGTTTTGATATGTTGTTATAGTTGCCACCCTTTATGATTAAAGATTCTTCTATAGCTTGTTAGTGATTAACAAAAAACAATGTAGTTTGGGTGAAACCTTGTAGTATGACAAGTTGTTTAACCATTTCCTAATGAAAAATTATGACAATAATAGATGGATTGAACATTTTTAAATGCCAAAGGAAACACTCCTTGACATCTACAACCAAGCAAGGCATTTGATTTTGAAGATTAACATGAAACATAAAAGGTTGTTCTTGTTGAAATTTGAGTAAAATACAAGCTTGTGCATGGTGCAAACATCCTTATGCACGAAGTGAACTATCTATGATTGGGTGATCAATAGTGGATCTTGTGCTCTAAAAAGTGGTCATGGCTATCAACATTGTATTTTGAAAACTAATTGCATGGCTTAGGGGTGATATCATGTAAGCAATGATGTTCAATTTCAAAAATTGGTGTGGGATGCCAAGCATAATGGCATTACAAATCTTATATGTTCATAACCTCATACAATTTCGTATGAAATGTGATTTTTCATAGGTTCGTACAAAAATCACATGAATTTTGTGTTATGGTTAATATGAATGGAATTTGTATGTATTAAAAAACTTAAACATTCAAACATATGAGACATGTTTTTGAATGACATATGTTCATGTTTAATATGCAAAAATTAAATAATTTTATGCAACATTATAACAAAATGATTGCACGGATTTAGGTAGAATGTCAATTGTATGTACATCACATCAAGACATCATAACTAGTAAAAACACATCATATATATAAAAGTAATACATATGTATTTTCTTTTCTTTTTTTTACATTTCAAAACCCATGGATTTTGCATGAATACATTTTAATGATTTTTTCATAAATTATATTGAAATTTTGTGATATTAAAAGCTTATGATGGGGTGGCATATATGGCTATTAATTAATGGTATTTAGCATCATATGGAATTTTTTTAAAAGGTTAATTCTATAATGGAAATGCTATCTAATAATAGTACCTTTAGTGAATAACCTTAAGGGTAGAATAATCAAAAATTAATTCATGAGTAAAATTTCAATAATGTTCTTTTGTTAATGGGTAAATCTCCTAGTCTAGCTAGTTAGAAGGCCTTATAATAATAATAGAATTATTAATGGTATATTCATATTTACTATTATTTATTTATTATGGGATGAAGCCATTAAAATAGTTAGTTTATAAAAGATAAAGTAATTTGCCACTAACTAAGACATGTGAAGAAGATCAGGATGAGGTGAGGAAATTTAAGAAGATAAAAGAAACACATGTGTGGTGGGAAATCACTTTTGGTTATTTACTATTTGTTGGGCTCATTCACTCATTTTATCATTCCTTATACATTATTGTTATATTATTCTTTCATTTGATCATTCTATGTGTGTGATTATAGGAAAATTGGTGTGTGAAAGTGGGTAAAGAAGGTTGTACTTGTGTGAAAAAAAAAAAAAAAAAAAATTTAGTTGAAGGTCAAGTGACACATTTCTTTTGTGTTTTGCCTTGATTTTTTGGATGCAAAAGAAAATATTTAATATTAGTTTGATGTAGAATAAAGTGGTTTTCACTTTAGTTAAACTTTTATTTGTTTCACTTTTAAAACATGTTTTTTGAAAATCAGTGACTAAACAATAGTTGCAATAGGAAAATCATTATAGTAGGAAAACAATTGCAACAAAAGGTAGTTGTAGTAAGAAGGTAGCTCCAACATGAAGGTAGCTAGTAGGAAGGTAACATTACAAAGGATGAAAACAATAAGCTAATGATGTGTTTTCTATGACAAAAGTATTGTTTAAGGATTGGAAGGACCTTTGAACCTTTGATTTTTTGTTTTGATTTTGTCAAGGAAATACATTTTCAAAAGTGTTATTTCATTGTTTTTATTTAGTTTATACACGGTCTATAACCCTTTCCTCATGATATAAATAGTTAAGCTACTAGTTTTGCAATCTTGCATTTGGCGATCATATTTCTATCTCCAAATTGAAACATACCAAAAGGATTATTCTATTACAAAAATGGAGGCTACAACATTATCCCTTAGGTTGTGGTTCATAACAAATTGTAATTTATGAATATCTACATGTTGGTTTGATTTTTTTGGTAAATGATTCATGTGTGCATAGAAAGCTTGGATTATACCAATGTGCATTATATGGTGGACTATTTGACATGCATGTAAGTTCCCAAGATGATGTACCATTTTACCTACTTAGAAACAAATGGTATTACCCCTTGCTTCCATGGCTCATGACCCCCATAAAGAAGGAGATGACATTTAAATCTATTATTTTTATTTACAACCTCAAAGGATAATACATTTATGTATATTTACTCGGCAACAAGAATTTTGTGATGATACAATGTATATGTAATTATAAAAGGTTGTGGTGAACATTTCTATACAATTACAAACACTAGAGGCTTGGAAATTAGTGGTTGAAAATGCTTTCAATATTTTGAAATAAATCTATAGAGATCTTCTCAAAAAGATAAAATTGCACGTTATTAGGTTTAACTACTCTAACACATTGCAACAAATGTGATCGACATTTTTTTTTTCTTCATATATTAATCTTTAAATCACGAACTTTTGTTACAAGTTTTAATATGTTTACATGACAATTTTTTGAATGTATTATTGGAACATGTGCTTGATAATTTGGAATGAATTTAATGAATATAGCTTATTCCAAAGCACTTTTTAAACATTGTAACAAGTTTTTTCATTAATTTTTTAATTTTTGGAATGACTTGAAATGCATTAAAAATGACATAAACACAAACAATAATTATCCACACTTTTCTACAATTAGGGTTGTTCAAATGGACATGTCGTGATAATTTCATGTCATTTGTCAAATCCATGTTTAATTGTACATGGTATTGAAATTAGGACCAAAATTTTGATCTGATGCTCAATTTATGTGTGATTGGAATTATTTGTATTCAATTATACATGGGATTAAAATTGGGATTGAAGTTTCAATCCCATTTGTTCAATTATTTGGAAAACTTCTAAATGGAACCTAAATTTTTACATGGGTCCAAATTTTTTGTCACATGTAAAAAAATAAGTTTGGTCCCAATTTCAATCCCATGTACATGTTTTGTCCGGTGTAATTCTACATGTGATTGAAATTTTGGTCTCATGTATAATTCACGAATTTTACATGGCATGTAAAATTTACATGGTCCAATGTAAGAATTGGTCCCATTTAATTCTACATGGATTAAAATTTTTGGTCCCATCTAAAATTCACATGGGACCAAAAGTACAATTTGAGGGGGATTAAAACTATGGTTGTATTTATAATTTAAATGCAATAGAATTTACTTGTTACCAAAATTTTGGTCACATGTAAGGAATAATTTATGTGACTGAAGAATTAATGATTTATAACTCGGATTTAGATCCCAAAATGGTTATTTACATGCCCTCAAAAAATGTATGGAAATATAATGGTATTTTATGTAATTATTTGTAATTTATGATAAAAAGATTATTACAAGGCTTTTCCCACTCAATGTTAGGTCGAATGCGAGTGAAATGTGTGGTGAAATGAGGACACATGTTGTAATAGTGAGAATTTGGATAAGATTCATTCATTTAAAATATTTACTTCAAAGAATATTTATACTCTATTGCACAAAATTTAATAAAAATGCGACATCAAGGCGCATCAATGTCAAAATTGATGTGATGTGTTAGATAGATTGACATGTCATGTATAACCCTATACATAATAATATGCAGGCATGCGTAAAATAGGCGATTAGAGGTCGTGCCGCCTAAATTACCTAAATGTCTGCATGTCGTCGTGCCTAAATTAACTACGTAAATGTTCGCCCGTCGTCACACTTAAATTAACTACGTAAATGTTCGCTCGCCGTTACGCCTAAATTAACTACCTGAATGTCTGCCTGCTGTTGCACCTAAATTAACGAGTTGTGTGGTGGTGCAAGAGGGGGCGCCTTGAAACACCTTGATCATAGATCTAGTTCTTGTAGACTGATCATAATCTTCCTTAGCAGCAGCTTCTAGCGTCAAGCTGGTCCTAGATCGACGGAGCTGGTGGAACTACTAGAGATCTGCAGCATCAGCTTTTCATCTTTGTTGTATTGTTTTCTGTTTTGTGGGTAGTGATCATCAAGTTCAAGTTGGGGTTCCTCTGTCATGAACTCAGTTTCATATTATTCAGGGAGAGGTTGTTTAATCGGCCAGCTAGCCAGCTGCGTGTACATTTGAGGGAAGATGATGATCAGAGTGATGATGTGAGGTTGCATAGCTGCTTGCCCCTTCCTACCTCTCACTAGCTTCATCCCTCTTTATCTGAGTGCACAGAGAGAGGTAAGGAGCTACTGAGGTTTAGGAATGGGCAGCCTAATGTATGTCTTGTATTGCGTGATCATCTTGACTATCTTCCTATTGCAGCTTGTTGCTCGTGATGACGTTGATCCCTACTTACTGAGTCCTCACTCAAATAATGTAATCTGGTGTCCTCGTATTAGTTTAGTTGTAGACCAAAATTCAGTGTTTAGATCAGACACAACACAAAGTCCGAAAGTTGTGCCTAAAAGCTTCAAGGCCAAGAGCTTCAATTAGTCTATGTTTCCCTGGAGAATCAATGACCTGTAGCAGGCAATAAGTTGTGATCTGCAGCCTTCTTTAGAGTTCTCTATTCATAGCAACACATGAGTTGGTTGTGAATTTA
>Ga0209208_10003837_pt1 | contig 21488 bp, 11 predicted proteins | sample S1TSphfallax_3_FD_187694 | JGI IMG/M metagenome (GOLD analysis project Ga0209208, IMG submission 187694) | Host-associated microbial communities from peat moss isolated from Minnesota, USA - S1T2_Fd - Sphagnum fallax MG (SPAdes) (version 2) | ecosystem: Host-associated > Plants > Peat moss >...
AAAAAAAATTTTTTTTTTTTTTTTTTTTGGTGGGCTGACATTATTGGCAAATCATTAACTGACATTGTATGAATCATTGAGTCCCCAAATATTTATTAAAAATTAATGTTTTCACAAAATATCTTTAAATATTGTAACAAGAGAAATTGACTCGTGGAATTATTTTATTAAATTTGTTATGTCTTCAATCATTTATCAATTTCTGTAATAAAATTAAAATTTTGTATTAAATGTTATAATGTTTTGTAGTACCAAATGGATTTTACTTTGATTTCGTAAATTTATTATTTATCATTTCTTTTCATTTCAATTTTAAGTCAGATTTGCATTTTTTAATTTTAATTTTGTAATAAATTAGATTATCTTATTTTATTTTATTATTCCATTTTACTCATGTCATTTTATCATAAATTAATAAATAGATGGTTTGGTTTGGGGCTAGTTTATTTTGGGCATATATATATGCATTCTATTGATTCATCATAAATACCAATGGAATCATGGAATTTGAATGATTCAATATTAGCATGTACATGTAGTTAATTATCATAATTTAGTTTTTATAATTTGAGTAAAAATAGCATATTTTCGATTAATACTCCATTTTTCCATTAGTTATTTTTTTTCAAAATTTTCCACTTATAAATTAGTTATTTACTTGAATAATTATGAATAATAATTGAAATCATGATAACTATATCTTATTGTTATTTTTCTCATAATGAAGTTTTAAAAATGAGAACATGATTTTTTTTTCATTTTATCATTATTATTATGTCATTAAAAAGTAGCATTATAATCATGTGAATCATACTTTGTGATTAATTTTAGTTGTGTTAGTTATATTAGTCAACATAAACAAGTCCATGCGAGCACCCAAATTTACCACATGTGCAACATATTTTTCGATTTGATTACAATGCAAAAAAAATTTAGTCATAACCAACATTACTACTTCTGATATCAGTCATAATGCACACATTTAGTCATTTCAGACACTACTAGTGTGTATTTTAAATATTGACTATATAATCATTTTAGACATGATGCTAATAATGTAAAACCATGATTTTATATTAGTGGTAGATCATGAAAAATATAATAAATTCAAAATTATAAACCGACACAATCTTTTCCAAAAAAAAAAAGCATTCATTTTGTCAATGTGAAAGTTGATCCTAGGCTTATGCATGTATGTGTTCATTTTCTTTGCACTCAGGGCTTTGTTGGTCCTAGGCTACCACTTCATCACAATCATCTCACCAACACAACTTCTCATCTTGGCACTTTTACTTCAATCTAAATCAACAACCTTTAGATACCAAATGTCAAACTCTTGGAATTTTCATAACCCCAACCTCTTTATACCCGCTTACCAAAACCTTGCATCCTATTGTTGAGGTATGTATTGCAATTCCTATTAGTTCACTGCGGGTGTACCTAAAGTTCTTTTTTCTTTTGTTTCATTTTTAGAAAAACCCAATTTGATTAGGCCATCACAAATGTTTTTGAAATATTGGGCCCTCCCTAAAAGAGCAGCATAGAGGTGCTTCCCATTGCCCCCCTCTTTATAGTTTATATATTTGTGTGTGTATGTGTGGAAGTTCAACTATGGGATAGAAGTGTGGTGATATTGGGGACGTCTTGAGAAACACTTTGGGAACTCAATGAGAACCCATGCAGAACACATTTGGGGAAAGCAAAATTATCCTCCCCCCTGAAACCCCAAAAGAAAAAAACTTGGCCAGTCTAAGTCCATGTCAAGCCTTTTTGTATGTGAAAGCCCACATGTATTGAATAATTACAAATTGAAGAATGGTTCAATGAGCATCTCCACCCACAGCAATAAAATGGCATGTAAAATGATTTCGAAAGAGGTATAGTAGTCAAATAGTTAAAAACTAACTCAGTTTAGGCCTGTAAACATACCCACGAATACATTGCCCTCCACGAAAATTCCAAAAGGAAATATTGTTATCTATTCATTGACCAACTATAACAATTGGCCTAGGTGGTGACATTTAAATAGTCTCTTAGTTTTAAATAGTCCATGGAAGAAAACTAAATGTTGATGTGGTGAATTATCATGCTCTACTTCCTCTCACTGCCATCTGGGTGGGTATCATGTTGATTTTCTGCCACTGTAGGTGTCATATCTTGTGTACAAAAAAAAAATCACTCTGATTACAAAACATAAGAGCAACTCCACTGGTGCTCAGTTTGGGACCCTATAAATTTAAAATTGGATGAAGAAAAGTCAAAACATGCCAGTTTGGCTTGGCAAAATAGTTTCCCCCGAGCATTTGTGCAGGAGTTTGCAGAGGCTGCTGAAAGCACAACAAAGCCTAACACCTGCTTGAGAAGAGTGTAATAGATATGATCTGACAGCTACTCCGTGTTTCTGATTGGCAAATCGTAATGATTCGTCCAGGTGGTTTGCTATTAGTAATCTCCCTCCTCCGACCGATTTGCAGTCCTAGTTTTAGTATTTTATGGGTGGGGTTGGAAAAAAAAGTAAAACTAAACTTGGATGTGAAGTTGGAAAAAAAGTAAAACTAAACTTGGATGTGAAAAATATTTTTGCACGGTCACATTCTGAGCACTGTTGGAGATGCTCTAGTACAAGGGGAGACTGACAGAAGTTAGACCGTTGATGGATGGATGTACATTGTGCTGCTGAAGCCTGTCTACTTCCTTGCACTGTCATCTATCCTTCCGTGAACCAGCATCCACATTCATATTGTGTTTAAAAATGAGAACCTCAACAAGTTTGGGGTTTCTTCTACCCAAAACTTTACACTCTTACCACGGTAAAAAAACCAGTTTTGGAACACTTCTTTTGATTTCTCAAATAACCACTGGTTCCGAGTATTTGAAAAATCAGGATCCAAGAACTGACCAGTTTTGAGTATTTGAAAAAAAAAAAATTGAAATCAAACAATCGTTGGTTTCAAGTATTTCAAAACCCTCAAAGACCTGCCTAGTTTCATGAATGGACATCTTGTTCTTTGCTGGTTTGATATTACTACAAAATGCGAGTGCAGTTCACTAGTCCCTATTCAATAAATTCACTATTTTTCAACAAGTCCTTATTTACTATGAGGAGTGAATTCACTCAAAATCTAATCTAGTGAAATCACCTAACATACAAGGACACCTTTTGTTATAATTCTTTGACTCTTTTATTTTTGCCCAGTTGCAGCCAAAGGTGGGTCTTTCAAAATTTAGCCTCTGCTTTTGATATACACACACAGTCTGATCTCTGGTGGCAGTTTGGGTCCAAAGTCAAAGAACTGACCAACATAGGGAAAAATCAGTGTTTGCCAGTTCTTAATTTTCCTAGAAGAAATAAGCAAGTCAGGGTTTTTTTAATTTTTTTTAATAATTTATTTTTTATAAATATTTTTTATAAAATAAAAATAGATGACCCACCAGTTCAAGTTTAGAGAATATTATCAAAACCGGTTGCTGTTGGGGGTCAGGTCAACTTTTCTTGTTTGCTAGTTCCCAATCTAATGGTTCTAATCTTGATAACACTTGTTGATTGAATCCGAGAGACACGACCAATTCCACAATAAAATGTTTTTTGGGAAATGTAAGGTTCTACTACTGCCGAATGCATCCAGGAGGCCATTTTCTTTTTCTTCGAGGGAGAGGGGGGTGTCACAGAAACTCTAGAGGATATGAGAATGTCACGGGATTGTCATTTAAGTGTAACCAATGTCATGAAAACCATTTTCCAAAGTTCAAACTTCATTGATTCAAATTATATCCATTGATAATTGACACCCAGTCATGACAGTTTTGGTCGTGGAGTTTCATGTATATGACTAATTTTCAATACATATATATATGTGTGTGTGTGTGTGTGTGTGTGTGTTTAATCTATCTATGAAGGAAGGTAGTTTGTTTTGTATTGTTTTGCAGTTATGAGATCCACCAAATGGGGCTGCTTCAGATCGTGTTCTTGGTGTGTTTGTGTTTGGAAAGCTCTTGATCAGAAGGGGTGCATGGGCTTGGTGCAAAAGTTCTTGAATACTGAATGATTCCTCCACTGAAAATTAAATTAAATTAAATCGTAGCTGAGAATTTTGGAGGAATTGGGATGTGCCGTTGGTGCTCTTGGAAAGATCTTGATGAGCATAATTTAACCAAATTTATCTGGTAATGTTTGGATTCAAAATGTGAGAGATAATGATTTTTTAAGTGATTTCTGCAGTTGAAAATTCAAATAAATTCCAAAAAACCAGGTTTTGGAAGGAAAAATCAGTTGAGGACGTGGTAACATGTGGGCCAATGGCACAGGCCACACTACTCTATATGACAAAAGCAATTGTGTCTATCCAATCATTCTACTGCCTTATATACCTACCCAAAGACCTACATCAACCCCTATAGACCTACCCACCTCCTTCCTAACCTCCTTGGAAAGCAAGTTGAAGAAAGAAATGTTGGGAAACCAATAATCCAGTGAAATCTTTGCAAGCTTAACAACACTGCTGAAGTAAATCTTATCTTTAAAGGTTGCGGAAGAGTTTTATGATGAAATATATTAGTATCTTACCTCATCCTACCCCCCAGGGTTACAACTTACACAGAATATATAAAACACAATTTCAACTTTACAAATGATAATTTGTCTTTCCTCGTGAGCAATAATATAATATGTTGAGTCTGAAAATATATGATTATAGCAATATTCTGAAATCAATGTTAGAAAATGAATTGAAATACTCAAATTCAGAAAATTTCAGAAAATATTGTGAATATTCTTTTGATGCCAAGAAAATTCATTATTCAACATCTTATTTTTTAGTTTGCTTCAAAGTTACATGTCAATTTAGAAAACACATGCACCCACACACACACACACACATTCTATATACAAGAATTCAATTGTATACCTCATTTAAAGTAAACAGCCAAACAATAGTCAACCCGTGGCATGGAATTATGTGGTTTGGTCCATGTAATTATCATATAGTTATTGATCATAATGTAAATTTTTTTTTCCAAATTTATCTGATTATAAAACAATACACATGAAATTAATATAGACAAATCCTCATTTAGCATCAATCCCATAGCCTCATAGAAATTCAATTTAATAACATATCTTTAAATATGCATTGAATATCACATATGCTTTTATAAAAAGAGTCTATGACATAATTATAACAAGAGATCATCACATAACTAATATTTCCAACAAAGATCAGTTTACCATGAAGTTGATTAATACCTTAGAGGATACATGTAACACGCCTTGGATATATATGGTTGTATGAACATCACTACAATCACAATGATATATAGAAAACCATATACATGTGTTAAAAAACATTTCACCACATGTAAAAATGTTATCACTTTATCAACATGATATTCAATAATCATCTACATGTAATCATATGTACAACTTGTAAAATTAGAACACAAATATCTTCATGTACACATAAATGTGCCATAATGATGACATGAAAGATTGTAAAGTCATTGCATATGTAATAATTGCATGAACAATGGCCATGAAAGCCTAAGTGAAAGAGTGCATGATTGATTACAATTTGTACATGAAAGTCGAACATTAGTTTTGTAGCATAGAGTTAAATGTCACTAGATGCATATGTTTACAAATGTGGATTATTTTGGGTAGGTAGTGTAGTTTCTTATGTGAAGCTAGAAGCAAATTATTAAAAAAATCCAATTTAAAGTGTGTTCATTTTCAACATGTCATCATATTCATATTCATGACATTTTTGTTGAACATCGTTAGACTTGGGCTTGTATCCTTTTGTAAATAGAAGAGAGCTGAAAAATATAAATGCAGAGTACCAACCAAAGGTAAGATATTGAGCATCTTCTAATCACTTGCAGGATTCTAAGATATATGGGACAATGATCAAAATGTTTATATCAGAGTTTCTAAACAACTTGTGACAACCACCTAGAGACAATCCATGACTAGCACACTCAACGAACAAAAATTTCACAAATAAAGTCATATGTACATGTTGCAGGTTTTGTCAGCTAATGGAGAATTAGGGTGCCTATCCAATCTGCCTCTTTTTTCTGGCTACATATAGCCAAAAAGTGAAATCTAAAATTTAAAGTGCTAATATCAAGTGCTTTTTGATAATTTCAGGAGCCAGAATTCAAGCAAAGTTTAAGAAAAACCACCATATTTCTGCACGTGGTTCAAGTAGGTAGCCAAAACTATAGAAAGATGTTTTAAAAAATCTGCTTTCATGTTTAGTTTGTAACCAATTTTGGCTAAATCTTTGTATGGATGATTGCCACTTTGGCCATATCACAAAATTGACAAAAAAAGAACATTGCTTTCCATGAAGGAGCAGCAATTTCAACTAGGGAAATTTTACTTCTAGCTACTGACATCACAGATGTTCCAGATTTGCAATTCAGCTTTGCAAAACATGTAAGTTGCAAGCGGCATCCCTACCTGCAGTTTCACCATGAACACTTAATGCTAATGAAAAGAAACCCTAGCTAGCTGCACCTTCAGCTTGGGAAGGTCATGCTGATGGAAAGCAACTGGACCTTCAAAAGCTGAAGGTGCAGCTACTCAATGGAATTTAGTCAGCTGAATATCAATACCAAATCTTCCCAAATAAATTCCATCAAATCCTGCTCATCAAGATCTCTCCAACAACACTACAGGCACATTCGAATTCCTCCGAAATTTTCAGCTACGATTTAATTTAAATTTCAGTGAAGAAATCATTCAATATTCAAGAACTTTTGCACCACAAGTCCAAACGTCCTGGAACCAAGCCCATGTACCCATCCTCGTTGAGAGCTTTTCAAAGCCACCAAGAACATGATCTGAAGCATCCCAGTTCTGTGGATCTCATAACTACAAAACAAAAACAAACTACCTTCCTTCATAGATAGATTGTGCCAAAAGTAAAATATGAAAAGTTCGCTGCGGTTAGCTTTTAAATAAGAGTTAAAATCTAGTACTTATCCCTTTCAAAAGGAATGAAGGAAGTCTGCCTCTGTCTATCAAAAATGTGATTCAGTTAGAGGTATGTTGAAGGGCCATCAATCTCTTTAGGCTTCAATGCATTGGGTGTGTCAGGTCTTCTTTTCTCCATTCAAAAGAGAGCCTGGATGTCAAAATTTGCATGAATAGAAATTTATTATTATTATTTTCTTTTGTGGAAATTTCTGGTATAGCCCAAAGCAGTAGGAAAATCAATCAAATTCAGGGGCTGGGCCTATATAGGCCAAAAACAGGGGCAAAATGGGTTTGGGGTAACTCAAAGAGTGTACAACATAACTCTAGTGGCTTTGGCTGTAACTGTGGAGTTTCATCCTGAGCTTCTAAAGAAAGGGTAGTAGCTAGTAGGGTTCTATAATGTGAAGGGGACCTAATTCCACATTTGGACCAGCATTTTTCTTAGAGAGGAGAGTGCCACTAAATTTAGCACACTAGATAGCTTATAGAAGGCTTCAAAGCACTATCCTTTATCACATCTTTATTCCCAAAAAGATGGGGCTCTTGCAACCTAGCAATCCCAATCCCTTTGATAAATCTATTGCCAGAAGTGAATGGCAATACCAGTACATTATTTAATTATATCTGTCCTCCTCCCTTTTAATGTATGCCTGTTCATGAGTCATGAGAGGTTGGCCTGGAGACTCATATTACATTATTGCAGGGTAAGTACAGTACACGCTAAGTTAATACTTAAAACCCAATCAGACTGCTCTGCTATGGATGATCAGTGTTGTGTACTAAGCTAGTTGTACCTAGGCCCACCACACACACCCCATTCTATTTATGTTCCTAGCAAGCTATGGAGCAACATTTGAATTTTGGACTATTGTCACCCAATTAGCTATAATATATATTCATATATAATATATAGCTATATAGGAAAAAATAGAGCCTTATTATTGGCTTCTTGGGCATTTTGGGGGTGTTCTTTACAGCTCAAATTTGACATGGTAAAAGTGGCATCTACCAATATAGTAGTAAAGATGTGTGTACTAGCTAAAATTACTAGTCACTCATGAGATCACATCCTTGTGACATATAAGTAGTCCCAAAGACTTGGTTCTTTTCTTTTCTTTTCTTTTTTGGTCAAGGTTTTCATGGTATGCTCTCATGTGTAGGTAGTCTCTTTTTTAATTCTTTTAGCTCACCAAATTTCAAAATTGGGTAGTTAGCTATTGGGAATTGTCAGCTTGTCATGTGTGTGGCCACCACCAAAGGCAAGGCATATTACAACAGCTAGCCTAGGCTAGCTGTTTGGTGGCCATTTAGTTTTATGCCTTGGACATAGAAGCAGGCGGAGAGCAAAGGTGTGGCACAGTGGCAGATGGTGGATTTTTTGTTTTTTCTATGAAAATCAGTCTTGAAAATAGCACAAGCATCTCAGTTGTACTCTAGTAGTACCCCTTCTTCCCCAACCCCCTCCCCGCTCCAAAACCACCCAAGGCCCCAAAAACTTTTATTGGTAGTGTGAAAACAGTACAAACCTTTGTTTCATGAGCAAAAGAGAACAAAAACCCGGAGCATTCCAGCAGGCACCAAGAATTACCCTGTGCTCCTGGACTCCTTCCTTCCTTCCTTCCTTCCTAGTCAAGCTCTTCCTTCATCCACTTTGAGGTGGTTATGTCCCACTCAAAGGCCTTCCTTGCCTAATGCACTGTTGAAAGCTATTGCAATTTTTGTGACAAATTCTTGGGACTTGCAGCGGTCTTTTCTTTCAAGACTGATTTGGCAAACAAAAACCAAAGAGTTGGGACTTCTAGCAAGGATTTCTTTGGGGGGAAAAAATCCCCCAAATTCATCACATTCTGAGGGAGGAGGGGGGAGGGAAAAATGGGGCCAAAATCACCATATTTAGACTATAGGTTTTTTGTAGAATTGATCTAAAATTTTCCCAAAAAAATCTCTACTTTTCTCTCTGATCTGTTGGTGAATGTGGCTAATTCCTCTTGTGGAGGATCACCAGTCCACCTACCTCATGAAATGAAAATAAAAAAATAAAAAACCCTGCTTGGGAGCCAAAAAAAAATCTGTTTGTGGCTCAATCACAAATGCAATGAGACTGCAACAGCAAAAAAGGAACAAAATGTAGGTCAAATTGGACAACAGGAAATTTGGTGGTTGACTGTAAATTCTCTATATTAAGATTAAAAGATGCACGACCAAGGAAGGGTTGCCATGTTTATTTGTGGAAAAGGGGTGTGAGGTAACAAAAAGAAAGCCCCTAACTGCAAGCCTGACTACTAACCTGTAACTGTGAGCAAGCTCAAGTGGTAGAGTTGAAACTGTAAGTAGGACTTGCATAATAATGCATGTGGAACAGGTCCAGGAAATTGGGTATTTTGCTTGTTGCTTCTTCACTCCAACACTTGTCATACGAACTATCTTGGAGTGACACTAAGTGAATGCAGGGTTCATTTTGGAGGTGTGTGCTTTGAAGTATGATTCACTTCTTATCCAAGTTTGTTTTTATGTGCCTCCTCCTCCTGCTTTCATGTTTGACCATGTTCTTTCAAAATGTTATAGCATTCAGTTCCATTGTACTTACAAGAGCATCGATTCCCCCGGGCACAACCTGCCAAATGCTGAATGGTGTCGAATCCATCAAAAGTCTGAGGAGGAGGAGGAGGAGGAGGAGGAGGTGGTTCTTTAATCTGCACTCCTTGCAAATCACAGCTGGGTGTCTGCCAGTAGGTATTCTTCACAGGCGTTTCTGGTGGGGATCACAAGCATGATTGTTATGATCAGCTAAGACACACAGGACTTTAAAAGCATACAGCAAACAAGGACATGAAATGACAAAGTATATAAAGATTAAATCAAGCATTGAGATCAAAGCAAAGAACAAAACAAAACCTCATGGAACATAACCAAAATATATGTATATTTAAATGCAATTGATTACATGATGATAAACCAAGAGAAAATTAGACCCTAATAAATCATGCTTCAAATTGGTGTTGGTCAAAACATGGAACAGGTTAACGACATGTATTTATTTATGTATGTATGGGTTGTGTATGATTATATATATATATATATATATATCCTTTGACAAGGCCAAGAATCCAAGCAATCAACTTATAAGCATTGTCCTAAACATTAGTCACTATGGTAAAATGAATGTCATGGATGAAATGTATCCCATTATGGATTAATAATGAACATCCATGAATTAAATGTTAAGCAACATAGGCACTATGTTTTATTCCATTAGAGGTGGGATTGGGTTGTGTCTAGTAACAAGTCCAAGTAGTCCACATTTTTATTGGACCAATTCAATGGTTTTGAAGTAGTGAAGGTGAGTAGTTTGTAAAGGGGCATTTGAACAGAATGGACCTTGGCACATTTTATGTTTGTATTTTCTGTTTGGACAGGTTTTATGATTCAATGTCAAGTAAGCATATCATAACTTCAAGTTACAACCAGCTTCCAAACTCCAAACCTGATGATATCAAGGAAAACATATGAAAAATATATGCTGAGTAAATTACACATATAACACATCTGAAACAGCCTTTTTGTCTGTGTGAGAATTTGCAATGTTGGGAAATTTTTGAAAATTTTTGGGTCACAAATTCAATGATTTATTTTAAAGCAATTTGCTAAAATTTGGATTTTTTTTCTTCAAAAAAGTCTAATTTTTTTGCCAGATTTCTATACATGGTCCAAGTAGGTAGCCAGAAAATATAAGGATGCTTTTCTTTTTCCTTTCATATGTAGTAAATAGCCAAATTTTGATAAAATCAACTTATGTACAATTGCCACCTCAGCTACCACATAAAATTGGAAAAAACTGCTCTGATATTGTGCTACGTTCAAACAGCGTATTTAAAAGCTACATATCAAAATATGGACAAATAGTGTTAACTTCAAAACAATTTATATTGGACACATGCAAAGGTATTTTCAAATTTAATGCCATTGACAAAGAAATAAATATATTAAATGCCATGATCATCACTACTACCTAACATCTTACATACAACGTTGATAATTAATTGATTTAGCTAACCTATTGCATGTAATAGGTTCACCCATTTCCAAAATCATTCAACATCCTCCATTCGCATTTATTTGGAAATTTCGAGAGAGTTGAATTGGCTTGCCCAATAATACGGTGAGTCATCCAAACATGGAAATGTTGTTGAACATGCACAAATGACACAAGGTGATCAATGTATTGAGGAATTGGCATGGACGCACTCCATCCAAACCTAAATGAGTTTGGTGAATGTTTGCATTTCAGGTAGGTTAAAGCCCCAAGGAGGGGGGGGCAGTGCGGGCAACACAAATAAAGGGGACAAGGATGATGCGGATGGACCCTCATTTTGGGACTGTACCCCACCCATGGGTTTACCCTTCATGAATTGGTCTAGGAGTGTTATGGTTTTTACACCTACTCTTTAAAAAGAGGGAAGGATCTTAGTTGCACTCATGTAAGTGGGTATAAGTTCCCTCACACACTTAACGAACAGGAGAAGATCCTTCCTTATTTTTTCGGAGGAATATACATGGATTTACAGTCCCCTTCAAATACATTAGGAGATTTCTCCAAGTGGTAAGGTTAGTTGGAACTTAGATGCTTTTGATTTCTAGAGTGCAAGGAGTTAGAAGGAGATTCCCTTATGCTACATAATGTTTTTTAATGGAAAACTTTTGCACATTTTTACCTAGAATATTGGGTTTTGATCTCTTTCTTATGTTTTTAGGTTAGAAATTTTGTTGAATTCAGCAAGAATTGACATAGCTTTAGATTTTGAAGATCATCAATTCCATGGATGGCTTAAGATTGTTGTTGGGAATCATGATTTGTGTGAACCCTTGGATGTCGATTTTTCATGCATAATGATTAGGGATCACCTTTTCTATAAAAGTCCTTTGTTGCACTTCACCACCTTTTGCAAAAGCTTTATGCAAAATTTGCCATGCCCTTCACTCTCATGAATGTGTACATAATCGCCTTTCAAGTTTCATGATTTTTTGCAATGTGATATTAGATTTAAATCTTAGAACTCAAGAAGGTTTTAATTATTTTTTACTTTGTCTTTAAAACTTGAATACAATCTTAAGGTGCTTGGTGTTGATTTGAGGTGCATATAAGAGTCAGATAACACGACAAATATTTTGGTTAGGATCCAATTGAGGAATCAAAAGTACAACAAGCTCCATGACATCTCCATGCCTTCAACTTACAAATGCACATTTTGAGCGATTTAAAATGTTACAAGAGCACAAGCCGAAGCTCTAGAAATCATCTTTGAAGTGCCAAGGAAAAGGAGTAATGGAAAAATAAGTTTTTCAACTTACAAAACACAATTTTTTTTCCTTATTTCTTCTCTTTGGACCCCTCCTACTTTCAAAGCTTCTAACTTTCTCATTTTTTTCTCATTTTAAATGATTTAAAGTGTTATAAGAACATCATCTTCGATTCTACAAAGCATCTTTGAATTGTAATAGCAACAAATGACATACAAAGAATTTTTGGGGTGTTTGGGAATCGGCTTTGTAGTGTTCTATGTTTTTCTTTTTCAATTCTTGACCCCCTCTATTGGGGGGAAGGGGGGAGGGGCATAACTTTTTGGTTTCTAATCCATTTTTGAAAAACATTAGTGCATTGAATGCACCAAGAGGAGGTGTTCAAGTTTTGTTTGGACACCAAAAGCAATGGAGCCTTCCCCTTGGATCCAATCTGCTTTGAACACTTAAGTGTTCGCTCACCAACTGTTCTACTGTATTCATAATTTGAACATTTGATTGGCTTAATCATCACTTGTGAATTGTGAACAATGTTGTTGTGTAACATTACAAGCTTAAGGTTTGATTGTCAAAACTCAATCTTTGGTCTTGATTGTGTACATTATAATGTGTTGGTGATCATCGTTGTGGTTTTGTCTATTTGTTTCAAAACCTTAAGCATTTGGTCATCATCTATATGTGAAACATTGGATAATAAAGTTAATATTTTTTTACATCCTTCATTTTGCACAAGGTCAAGGTGTACATTTGTGTTTTGCTTTAAGTTTTGAACAATGTTTCCTTTGAAACTTTCACCAAACTTCAAGTTCCACCATTTTTTCCCCGAACTCCCTATTCATGTGTGTAGATTGGATCATTATCTAGATATGGTTCAACTATTATAGTGCAAAACCCTTGAGTTCCTTGATACTTCAATGTGTCAAGGACAAGACAAAAACAAATTTGAAGAAAATTAAAAGACTTAACAAACAAGCAACTCATTAATGAACAAGAACCAAATAACTTTATTGTTTGAATAAGGCATGATGCAAGTTAAACATGAACTACCAAAAGAAGTCATGACTTACAAAAGGCAAGATTAAGGGGTGATGCCTTTTTTACCTCTTCTTTTACTATCTAATGAAACCTTCTAAAAAATCATTAACATTTTGGAAAGTTTCGTTAACAAGCTTTTTTATAAGTTTATATTAAGTTTTTTAGAAACTTACATCTATTATTGACCATGTTTTTAAAAAGTTCATGATGACCATGACTTTTTGTTTAAATTCGTCATAAAAAAATTTGTTGATTTCGAAAAACTTTCATCTTCTAGGAACTTCTATCAATTTTTATTTTTATTAATTCTAGAAACTTTTAGAACGTTTCAAGCATATTATTTCAAGGATTTTTATGGAAAATTTCTAAAAATTTCCAAGCATATCCTTTTAGAAACTTCTAAAAACTACCAAACACATTATTTCAAAGATTTTTTTAGAAATTTCTAAAAACTACCATGCATATCTTTTATGGATGTTTTTGCAAACTTTGGTAAATAATAATCTTCTATCACTAGTTTATTTTTTTATGGTTTAACATATGATTATGTAGGTATTCAGATTTTTCATGTCAATCAACTACCAAAATCAACAAGTAAACTCAAACAAAATCCCTTCCAAAATCGATATTTGTGACAATACAACATTTGCAATAATTTGAAAGCAAATTCAAATTATATGGAATTGAAAACTAAGAACATGATACAAAATACAATGTAATATTAATGTTCTTCTCCATCAAATCTCTTCTTTAACTCCTATCATGAGCTTATTTTCATCCTCAAAACTACTCAACATTTTAATGATGACAAACTTAAAACTTCTTTTCAAATCCCTCCCAATTTTGTATCATGAATATGAATTCAAATTCTTAATGAGTCTTAATCCATCAACCCTATGCTACCATTTTATTTATAAATGACACTACCTCTTATCCACTTTGTCCAATAATGATAATATAGTTCTATCCACTCTGTCCAATGGTAATAAAAATAATTCTACCCTTAACAAATTTCTATAAAAATTTTATCATTATTTTTCAAAAATAATTCTGGAAATTTTTATTTACTTCTTTTATAAAAAAATTCCCATAGCGTAATGTCTACAACTATAACAAAAAATAATTCCTCTAGCATTATAAGCATTAGGGGGAAAACTCATGTTTTCACAAATCTTCATCTTGTTGTTCAAAAAAAAATTTAAAACTTGAATGGGACTTAATTGAATCTTTCAAAATGTTTGGGCTATTAAATTACCTTGGGCAAAGGTAGTTATTGGTTCAAATGGTATGTTATTAATGGTTAGATGTAGGATGCAAAAAAACATGAAAAGTTTTTTTACCTTTATGTTCAATGGTCTTTGAAAACATGCAAGTCATCATAAAACTCTTGCAATGAGGCCAAAGGTTGCAATAGGTTAGTATTATGGTAGTTGTGTAACCAAAAAAGGAGGGTGCAAAACCTAAACAAACACCTTGACAAGCTAACAGATCCACACAGAATTCAAGTTTCTGAGGTTCTGAAACTAAATCGCGACCTCTGATCTTTTCTTTCTCAGTCTTTGTACAAGGCTTCGTCTGCATACACACACAAATCTTCACACATACACAACTTGCATTCTTGAAACATTCACAGCTCTGATCACGGAACTCAGAACTTGCATTTCATTCACAAAAATGTACATAGACTTATTGCTTTTTGATCTCTAGTGTATCTGTCACCAATCGGACAACTAACAAAGCTTAGCCTTTCCGACCAGGAACTCTTGGTATACACACGATCAGTTAAACCCCATATCTGCTTCCTCAGCAAAATGCAGCAGATGCATCCTTACAACACTCTTCCTGACTCAAGACTTATGTGGTGTAAGCTCGTGAGTGCGAATATATACAAGAACTTCTAATGCATGGTCAACTGAGTTCAATCCTCCCAGCATCCCTCACAAAATCTGGCTCTCATGCAAACACCTTCAACTGATCTCTGGTTTCGAGTCCTACTCTATCACTCCCTCAGACCATGCTTCCTGATGACAAGTGCAACTACTTGGCTGAATTACTGGCGCAGCGGAAAAGTCTGTAACCAGCCCAAAATCCCTATCAACAAGTAGATCTCCTCTTCTAACTACACATCTCCAAGGTCGTCTAGCATAATCTGCACTAGTCCTCCTTCACAGCATGCTCTGTGCAAAAATTTTAACCTCCTCAGAAGCTCTATTCTACAACTCCAAGAAATCTGCCGCTCCAAACCTTCTCCCTAGCTTTTGAATTTCGAGTTCCTCAACCGCCATGCATCCCCAACTGCCTCAACTCATAATTGCAGCTCCACTCTTCACCATAATTCCGTGCCGCCTTACTCACGCGTGATTCAGCCTTCACGATCCTCCAGAAGCAAGCGCCATGCATTCCCTGTAGTAATGGAGAGTAATGCGCAGCCAACACCAATAACGGTTGCAAAAAAAAAAAATCAAACTCAACAACAGGAAGAGCTCACACTGTGCGGTGACCCACTGTTTGGTCACAGTTGGACTAACCAACATGTGATAAGAATGCATGCTAGTTTATGATGATGCATGGTAAAGGTTTTATTCTTGATGTGCAATTTTTGATAGTTTATCATTTCTTAAAACATTGGTGCCCAACTACAAACTACAAAAACATCAAGCAATTGTTTGATTCTTTGTGAGTCCTAAACAACCTTTGGCATCATTGGAATGGCACAAGTGTTTAGATTATGGCTGAATGCATGCAAGAACTTATACTCATGAACACACAATAAGTTGTTCAATCAACAACGTTTGTTTTACTACCTATTGATAAATCACCATTCTGAATTTATAAGGGTAGATTGATATTCATGTTTATGTGGTTGAAGGTTGGAAGCACATACCGATTTTGTTGACATTGGAACAAATGTTGTTTAGCACTATTATAAACAACCTAATGAAGATGATTATGGCAAGCTTGCTACAATATGGAGGCCTTTATGAAACTAACTTAACTTCCAAATTGATAAGCTTTGGTGCTGATGGTGTGTCAATTTTCCAAGAGGCTAAAATTTGTGTTATAACACAATTGAAGGAAAAGCATGCCCCCTTCATGTTACGGGTATTGCATTGCATTGCCCATTGAACCAACCTTGCCATTCAAATTTTCTCCAAGTTGCCACTAATGTCCAAGATTCAAGTTCCATTATAATCTATGTACAACCACTACTTTACATTTCCTAAGTTGTTTTGGAGAAATGTGAATTGAGTTTTTAGAGCATTAAACTTTGGGATCTTTTGCAACATCAAAATACATTGGATCTCCATTTTTTCTCCTACCACTAAAAAAACCTTATCCATCAAAACCACACTGCTTACAACTAAAGCTCTAAAACAACTTATATATAGCTACTAAAACATGGAAATACTATCAATTAATAAATAAAATGCCATATCAAAAAATCAGGGAATTATAATGTAGTTGCAATTTAGTTGCAAATGGGACACCTATATGGTGTAATGTATGCATCATACATACTAGTGGGTGCCCGTGACCTTCAGCCATTGTGAAGTCCCCCGGTTTCTTTAAACTTGGTTCATGTTTTAGTTTTTTTTTAGAAACTTTTAACTTTTTTATTTTTTTATTTTTATATGTTTTTTATTTTTATTATTATTTTTTATAATAAAAATAAATTGTTTCTTTTTTACTTTTATATATATTTTATTTGGATGCAAGTTTGAAGTTTGGAGAAAGAAGACACACCTCATTCTTTCTCAAGTAGGGTTTTTCTTCAATATATATAAGTTTTATTTTTTCTTATTTTTTACTCTTTATTTGGTTTCTTCATTATTGGAAAAAAAAAAAATTTAAAAATTATTTCACTGTATTTCCCTTTCCTTGTTTCATTTGTTTCCATTCCTTTTTTATAGTTTTTGCGTTTTTACTTTTCTTTTGGTTTATGTTTGTTTCATGTTTTTATTTTTTCTATTCTTATTTTGTCTATCTTCATTTTTTTCTATTTTTATGTATTTATTTATGTATTTTCTATTTTCTATTTTCTTTTTCAAAAAGATTCTAGTTTTTTTAATATGTTCTATAATGAAAATAATTTTTTAAAAAAAATGTATTTTTGTTTGATTAGATGCAAGTCCCCCGGTTTTCCCCAAGGATTTCTTTAATAGAAATGGCACCTCACACGGCCCCTCGCAGCGGTTGCCCTAGCCGCCCTGCCCTGCCCTACCCTGCCCTGTTTGTCACCAGCTCCACAAGGAACGGGCAGCGATTGAAAGAATCTTCCAGGCACTGCCTACACAAACAGACACCACTATTGCTTTAATATATAAGATAGATGTAGTGAATCATGTTTGATTTTTTAATAAGTTGCATTTTAATTGCATGTGACAATTACATTAGAACTAGTGTAAATGTAACACTCAATCAACAATTACATTGTAACTATTGTACATCATCGACACGTACAATCATGCCACATGTACACATTTTCACCACACAATAGATATGACATTTACAACTAGTTGTCAACTATGATTTCCATTCATACAACTAGTTGAACCATTATGTTCGCATTATAGAAGTATTATATTTCCATTATTTTGTGATTTGTTTAATTGTTAGTAAAGTAATAACAAAAAAATCATATTTAATCATTAATATTTAATAATGATTTTTTTTCAATAAATTATTAACTATTACATACTAGTTAATATGTAATTTAATTAATTAAATTCAATGATTAACAATTAATTTGAAATAATCCATTTAATGTAAAAAAAAAGTTTGCTAATTGAATGAAATAATTTATCAATTGATAATTAAATAAATAATCGGTGTTTTAAATGTGAATAATTCATAAAAATATTGATTTCAAATAAGTTATTATCAATTCAAAATTTCAGATAATTAATTATTTGATAATTATGTCTTCTACCCAAATTTATATTTGATCTTTAATATTTAATAATGATTCATTTTTCAATAATTTTTTCACTATTAGCTATTAATTCATTTGTAATTTATTTAAATAATATGAACCAATGAATTAGGCTGAATAATTAACTATTAACCTGAATTAATTGATCCAATTCAAAAAAAATAGTTAATTTAGATGAGTAATTTAAACATTGAAATTGATATAATAAATGACTAACTATCCAACTTCAAATAATTAATTCAAATCTCTAACTATTAGATAATCCAAATAATGAATTATTTGATAACCAATTAATTAATTAAATGAATTAGACTGATTAATTCAAAAAAAAATTCAATCATTATTTAAGATAGTTAATTATTGATAATTAATTCCCATATATAATTATAAGGTAATTAACTATTAAATTGTACAATCTACAAAATAAAAAGTAAACAAAAGGAATGTGAAAATTATTTTTTCTAGTTGCAACCCAATTTGCAATTAATGTGCAACTACAAAATTTAACCCATATGTTTTGTCCTTGATTCTCATCTCACAAACTATATAAAAAAGGTGTCTTTTCTTGTGTGTTCACATTAAAATACATGTGTCAATGTTGGATGAACGCAAAAAAGTTGAACCTTAAAAACAAAAAAATAAAATAATTTAAAATAATTTACATGGTTAGTCTTTAGCTTACCTACCCTTGTACCTTCCTACCTATTTGCCTACCTAGATAGGTAGGTAGGACCCACTAACATACCTACCTATGCTTATGTATTGACCTACTTAACTACTTTTTAAAAAAAAAATTAAATCAAAATTCTATTAATACTCACATGGCAACTTTTGACTATGTCATGTGTCACAATATAAAATGACATAAAAATGAATAATCATAATGGATGGTAGAGATCAATATTTCAAAAAAAGAATTTTCACTTAAAAATCGCCAAAATGCCATGTGTTAGATTTTGATGGATTGATGAAAAGTAACATCAACATGACATTACCTTTGTATTTGCAAATTAGTTGCATTAAAATTGCATGGTAATTGTTCGTACATAGTTGTGATTGAGTTGCATGAGTTGCATATATATACGATTTCAAATATGGTGAATTGCATTTGTTGCAACTCATGCAACTTGTCCAACAACACTAATACCCATAAAAATATGTTGAGTTACAAATGGTCGTTGCAATTCAAAAGCCCAATTGCAAGGCTAGTTGCAAATCACTTCTCATAGTGTACCAAATGGATTCGGACTAAAAATAAGACCTTGGTTATGTAAATGTTTTAAGAATGAGTGGAAAGTGAGTCTACCAAGCCAAATATAGAGCTATTTTGTGATATTGAAGTTCTTTTGGGTATTGCTTGGATCCTCATTATATTGTGATGTCTTTAAAATCTTTTCAAGTTTGCTCGAACTTGTGATGTTTTTATTTGTGATTTTATATTGCCATCAAGAGTTTTGAAGAGGTTTTTTACTAGATGTATTGTGATGAGCAAGCAAGGTATGAGCAAGCAAGGTATGAGCATAATGACTTTGGTCAATTGTTGGACATTATGGACCATTACAATGATGTTTTACATCATGTTTGGGTTATTGAACTAGCTTCACAGATTAAAAATGTAGCATTTCAATTTTATGGGTGGACTTACATGTTGTATAAATGATGCACAATAACATGGTGTTTGAATTGGGTTTCAAAGGTGGACTAGCTAATGGTTGTGTGAAAGGTAAAAACAAAGAAGGTTTGGAGGGTAGCAAAACAATAGTAGACATTGCTTTTGGAGCAAAGCTTATTGCCCTATTTTTTAAACCCCCATATTTTGCTTCAATTTTTTGCCTTTATTGTTAGTTTTGATATGTATTAATTATTATGTTTTAAGTTATGTTCTTGTTTTGATGATGATTGCATATTGCTACCAGATTATTAACTACGATTCTATTTGTTTCAGGCCTATTTCATGCAGCCATGGGCATGATCCATTAGAATTGGGGTTCAATTTTCCCATGAGATTTTGCTTCTAAGTTCTATCCCTTAAAATTTTCCACTTGCTTCAATTTCAAGATGTAAAATTTTTACTCTATTTCTCAACTTCTCGCCATTTTTTTCACTTGCAAGAGCATGCAGTTGCCTTCAAATTTGAAGTGAGAGCAACAGCAACCTTGTAGCCAACAACCTTGTAGCATAAAGAAAACACAAAATAACCACATTTTTGCTCAGAAAATGAAAAGATCCCAAAAAAAGCAACTGATCAGTTTTACAGGCTATCATCACATGTCATCCCTGGACTGGAAATCCCTAGCCACCAGGGCTACCATTGAAAATCCTTTAAGAAAAACTCTGATGCTAAAGTAAGCCTTGTACACCTGGAAGTGCATAGTATCCTTATTGTTCTGGAACATTTGAATTGAATGTTGCATTTTCTTGGAAGAAATCCATTTATATACATATATATGGTATTCTAATGATCCATCCTGCTGTTAAATGCCCATTAGATAATGCTTGGATCTTCCCGCTATCTCAACTACAAATGTCTGCACTGCCATCATCTCGAATACAAATTATCTCGCTAATCAATGAACAAGAAGAACAGCGCATGCATGTAGCTGATCAGCTGGGTTTTTGTAGCGGGTTTGTAAGACAACTTGGTTTCAGGTCACCCGCAAGTGAATAGATGCTCCAACCATGTTTCAGGGAAGATTCAAACATGCCTGCTGTCTAACGTAATAATCGAAGTTCCAGAATCAGCAATATATAATTGTGGTTTTAAATTTTGTGCAGGCTGCCACTTGCCTCAGACGTTGCAGAATGAGAGCAAATGCGTGCTTTAATAGCTCACTTTTGGATCAGATTGATTTTCATGGCTACTTCTTAATAAGTGGGTTTGGAGCTCCTCATTTGGGTGTAGTTCGCATAATGATCGAACTGTAAACATGCATGTGCATGATTCTAGTTCAAAAACATCTAAAATTCAGTGTTTTTTTTTTATAAGTGTTCAAGTGTTTTGGTATGGGTGGTGTGTGAAAATTTTGTTGTGTAACTTATTTATGTGCTAATCAAGGTTTTTCTTTTCAATTTGATGAGGTTGGTGGACTGGCCACAAGAGGAATTAGCCAAATCTGGCTACATGTATGTCAAGGATAGAAGTCTATTCTATTCCAAAATCTTCTGACTATTGAATTTTGGAAAAATGAACTGAGAGAGAGAGAGAGAGAGAGAGAGAGAGAGAGGAAAGAGAGTTGAACTGCA
>Ga0209208_10003838_pt1 | contig 21485 bp, 13 predicted proteins | sample S1TSphfallax_3_FD_187694 | JGI IMG/M metagenome (GOLD analysis project Ga0209208, IMG submission 187694) | Host-associated microbial communities from peat moss isolated from Minnesota, USA - S1T2_Fd - Sphagnum fallax MG (SPAdes) (version 2) | ecosystem: Host-associated > Plants > Peat moss >...
CACCATGCAACACATTGATTACTTACACAAAAGAATTATCTTATCAGCTGCAAATGGCTGGCTGTTGCAAAGAAAAATTTCACACTTTTTTGGCAGAGAAAATTGGCATATCACTAAATGTTCTTATGCCTAACAGCTTGTTGAAAAACTTTGAAGGGTGAAGTGACTGCACCAGAAGTTTTTGCAGGAAGAGAACAGAGGCTGGCCTTGCAATCCTCATATACACATTGAGAGAAGAGACCAACAGTGAAGATGATGCAAAAACGGTACATGGGCATATTTTGCCCCATCCTTCATGGCCAGATCAAGAGACAGATGTTTATGCCTGCAATAACTGCAAAGTGTAAGATAAAGTCATCCACATTTAAGAAATTAAAGAGTTAGTTTCAAGAGTTTTGCAGTTCAGTATTTCTAGTAATACCAACTGACAAACTAAATTTCAAAGAAACTAGATTTTCAAGCTCAGGTCTGGCTAAGGAGATTCTGATTAATGAGAGTTTACAGTTCAGAAGTTAAATTTGTTATATCAGATGACAAACTTTCCAAAGAAGACTAGATTTTTGTGCATTAGATGCTTAGACAGTTTTTCAAAAGTTTGGAGAGGTCTGGCTCAGCAGATTCTTGATGAATGAGAATTTACTGATCAGTATTTTTAGTTATACCCACTAAAAAACTTCTCAAAGAAAACTACATTTTCAGGCCTTAGTTGCATAGCCAGCGTTTCAAAAGTTTGGAGAGGTCTGGATCTGATAAATGAGAATTAATGATTCAGTATTTTTACTTATAACCAGCTGACAAACTTCTCAAAGAAAGTTTGATGTCCAGGCCTTAGATGCATAGCCAGTTTTTCAAAAGTTTTTCGAGAGGTCTGGCTAAGCCGTTTCTGATCAATGCATTGATATCAAAGCATTTGTGAATTGAACCACTTACCTCAAGCAATGGTTCCCTAGTCAAGAGTCTCCATTTGGCTACCATAATAATATGGAACAGGACTCTCAATATGTAGTGACACAGTACCTAGTCTCACTGATTCTTCACAAGCCCAAGATACCAACAACAGCCCCAAGATGATCAATCAAGCATGTCCCAAGTCCACTGTGCAAGATTCAGATGGTAATCAATTTAGAAACTCTACCGCAGGAAATTGCTAGTTGCAACTATTGAGCCCTAAGCCTGAAACATTGCAAACTGAGGGAGAAATTCACAGTTCATTGTTCAACCAAAACTGAAATGTTGCGTTGTGCTGCATGATAACACAAGAGAATGCAACTACCTGTCAAGATAGACAGTTTTGCCCAAGAAGATGAGTGCTAGGATTGTGGAGCAAACAGGTTGTGCACTGGTATGTAACCAGGCACAAAGAAGGGCCCTACCCTAACTACCTGTCAAGATAGACAGTTTTGCCCAAGAAGATGAGTGCTAGGATTGTGGAGCAAACAGGTTGTGCACTGGTATGTAACCAGGCACAAAGAAGGGCCCTACACTTCCTATCGCCCATGTCATGAGTGCAAAATAGAGTGCTGATCCTATTATTCCCTGAAAAACTTACATGAGGATCATGGCAAAAAAAATTACCTTCTCAGACAGCCCTAACTTCCTGAATTTGGAACACCAGTTAGTGAAATTCATGCAGGAATCTAGTTGATCAAAATAACATAGATTGTAAAGAATGGTGACCAGATTTATATCCCATGCAAGGGCCCAACTGCATAAGTTGTCCACAGAAAAGACCCCTGCAACGCCCATTAGAGCTGCACCAAAAACATATGCATATGCAGTTTAAATTGATAATGGAGCAGGAAACATTCTCAACAATGGTGCCTGCACATATGAAACATACAAAAACAATTATTGATACAAGTTATCTCTTGTGCTGGTGCTAAATACAGGTTCACAGCACTGCAGAGAGTAGAGGAGTACTTGGCACATAAGCATCCCTCCTCTCAATTCAATCTTGCATTTGATGCTCTATATACCATCCTCATACACAGAGACAAAGGTTTGAATACTGTTTGCTGATAACAAAACAAACCGTATAAAAGGAAACAGCGTTTAGCCTAACATAACAAGAATGAACACAGTGTACTGGAAATGACATTGATTGCAATTGACATGTGTGGCTACATGCCTCAGTGCATAGCCCATCAACAGATTCACCCCCTGGGCCTGGGAAACAAGAGAGATGAAATGGTAGAGTGAGACCTGAAAGTTGATGTAAGTTGCATAACAAATACAGTGGCCAGTCAAATATGAAGCTCCAATGTGGTGCTGATGTAAGAGATTGTCCAGGAAATTCAGACCCTCGCAGAAACAACAGTGTATTTTCATGCACATTTGTACCAGTAGGCTCAATTGTCAGGGTATCTTTGCCAATTAGAGGGAGGCCTTTGTAAAATGTCATTAGAATTGTACCAGCACAGCAGACCAGGATTCTTGCAACCTTGGCTTGTCCATCTTGTCTGTGCCAATGGATTGTCTCCACCCTGCACAACAAGCTCTTTTATTTTAACCTTCAAAAGACCTGCAACAATATAAAACTTACCCTACATATTTTTGGATGTATATTGCAACAAAGCATTATGGAATGTGTAAGAAAAAAATGATATATATTGAATGAATGAACCCTAGGCAGCATAAGATTGCATTAAATGTAAAAAGTACAGGAGAAAAGTTGTCACTTAAACACAACGGCAATGGCTGCTGTCAGGACTGGAATTGATGGTTCAAATTCTGATGAAAATCACACAAATGTGAACTCAATGTCCAAGAACAGCAACAACTGGCTCCTGAACAACCTGCCATCCAGACGGCCAAAATCCTCAAGTCGTGACATAATTGAGCAGTTCAACATCTTGTGAAACCTGTGTGCAGAGACTTCTAGCATTTATCTATCCATAGCATACATATACTATGATAGCTTTCAGATTTGTACATGAAGCTTCATACCCAGTTAAAACCAAGCAAGAACAGCCTCAAAATCACATCTCAAGATAGCAGTGATGCATTTCTCCTACAAAACAACAGAGAAAAAAGGAAACCACTGTTGTTCTTGTCAGCTTCCTCCAGATTCATCACCAAACAGAGGTCTGACACAAAGAAGAAAGATGTAGTGTATCTTAATCAAAGAACAGTCTAGATCCAATTACATCCTGAGATAGCCTTAGTGCATTTCTCCTACAAAACAGAGAGGATGAAACTGGTGTTGTTGTTCCCGTCTTGAGCTTCTTCCAGATTCATCAACAAACAAAGGGATACAAATTTACAAATTTACAAATTCAATGCTCATCTAACAACAGGAGCAAAGTCAGGACAAATAAGGGATCAAAAGGTTACAAAATAAGGCTGGACTGGGTTATGATCATGATGTTATGGAGAACTCTAGTACGTTAATCATGCTATTGTAATTTGGTGGACTCTCTTACACATGACCATGAGATGAGATTCACAGAAAGATCTGGTGAAGAGACTTGCAACCATGTGAACCAAAATTGAATTGGCTGTGCATTCCACTAATAGTTTATATGTGTTTTGCAATCTTCAGATTCAAAGGTAAGAGGTGAAAAACATGTGAATGAGAAAGGCAGCAGGAATGAGGAAGATGATGGCAACAACATCCCTGTAAAAGCAGAGCGCGATTTCGTCCCAGGCTACACTTATGAGTGCTGCTTTGGTGATGACCCAGTAGCTCCCTGACAATATCTGCACCAGCAACAGTGCTCCATGCAACTGGCCCACTGACCCGTTGTTGTAGCTGGCTTCAATTTAATGAAACTTTTTTGAAAATTTCCACAAAAAAATTGCAACATTTCAATGAAGAAAAGTTTTTTGAAATCACCCCCAAGAATTTTTTGGGAGGATTTGGGCAGATTTTTAAGCTTTTTTTCTTTTGAAATTGCTATACTTAGGTGATAGGTTCTAGTAGTTCATATTCATGTAATTGTGTTTCTAGATTTTCTAATTCTTTATTTGTCTTGTAGCCAGATTTGGCTAAATCCTCTTGTGGCTTATTGTCACTTTTGGATGACTAGCATCCTCTTGAGCATTAAATTGAACAGGTTTTTTTTGAACCTGTCTAAATTAACAGTTTTTTTGGCGCAAAATTTTGCCAAATTTCAACCTGAAAAATATGATTTTGACCTATGCAAAGGATTTTTCATGAAAAAAATGACCCAAAGTCGCCAGATTTCAAAGAAAAAAAATCCAAATTGTCAGATTTTTATTGTAAGTTTGCAAAGGTAGCCAAGAATATAAAAGGATTTTGGCTTTTTCCAGATTTTTCATATCTAGTATGTAGCCAAAATTTCTTTTGAAATTTGGCGATATTTTAAAGAAAAAACTGGGAATATTGATAGAATATTTCCTTCTTTCTTTTTCACATTTTGATAAAACTTCACACCAAAAAAAATGCTGATGCATCTTTCAAAAAACAAAATTAGGGTTTTTTTCCCCACTGTTGCCAACTCTTTGGCTGCACACCTATTTGAAAAGATGAGGCATAAGAAAAGAATTTACAGCAACAAGCTCTTCAATTTGCAGAGATGTAGGTACTAGCCGTCAAAGGATCATCCACTAAGGAAAAAAAATGCAAGGATCAGTTGATGGTGCACAACTGCTAAAGGACTATATAGGTACCCATTTTTGTCTATAATCTCAGGCAATAAGTTTTTTACGCTTCCAGAAATTGGTAGTAGAATCAACTTTGTACACATTTGTTATTCAAAAGGGTTCTGAAATTCTTTAAAATTGTCTACTTTCATGTCTGAAATATAGCCAAATTTGGCTAACTCCTAATGTGGATGATCGCCAGTGTGATGTAGCAACACTCGTGGCTACATCACAAGATGTTTTACATTGCAATATCCTTGATGAATCCTGTACAACCTACCTACCCATGAGAGCACAAGGTCGGTGCTGAATAATGGCAAGGGCCATGCCAGTTTGATGTACAGCACGTACAAAGCCCATGTTTGCAGTTAATGTGGGTGCCTGCCAGAAGTCGCCAGTGCCAAACACAAGCTTGTGCCGTGGTTTGATCTTGCCTGTCTCACCAAGCGCATTCACTCGCACAGACGCCATGGTTGGGACTACCCTGCAGATTATTGCAGAATGCGTAAGTGAAATTCCATAGTGCAACTGAAAGAATGTACCATGAAGAAAAAACTCAGCATAGCAAATGGCAGGGATTTGTAGTACACTCTCTGAAAATGCAGGAAGTACATACTTCAAGCAACTCAGTAGTTCCTCAGCTCGCTGATTTTCACAAGTTCCTCCATTTGCCAGAACTATTGACCTGAACTCATCAAGCACGTACTCAGAGATTATAGGAAGTCTGTGAAGAAGAATTTCTTGAAATTCAGGTAGAAGTGGTCTCTCCAGCTCTGATTGTGCCTGTACCATAATCAAAGGGCAATGTCAAAAAAACCTGTGAACTTTGCTTTGGTATTATGCTCTGTGGAAAGAAGGATTCCGACACCAAACTGCCTGACAGATACACATGGGTCAATTAACTCTACTCTTAGAACTACTGTTGCCTCTTAGGTGGACAGTATGAACCCAATTATAGCTGGATTGACTGTCAATATCTTCCATACACATACTTGAAGTTCCACAACCATCTTGAGATCTAGACTGCCGGCTCAATGCTTCTTCTGAGATACTGAAAACCCAAGACTTTGAAACAATGAACACTGCTGGTAAAGGCGAAAAACCTGGTCAACTATGAATTTGGCCATAGTTGGAAACTGCTTTTCTCTCTCCTCAGATGTCATTTGGATCAGTGCCAGAGCACCACCATTTGTCAATTCAGAAACAAGTGCAACAAGAGCTGTGGTGTCCAGATTTACTAGATTTCCACGTCTTTGCATCAACTCAGAGCTGATGGATCTGCCCCAAAGATGCCTCATGGATTCAAGCAACATGGGTAGCAGAGTACTCTTGAGGGGTTTCTGGGAATCTTCCACCACACATGTGGTGGTGCTATGGCCATCCAAAGGATCTGATTCTCCTTGCCCTGCAGCATCATGGTAGCAAGCCCCTGGTACAGAAAAGGATTGTGCTAATTTATCCATCTCCAAAGCATCTGGTGGTGACATTTTATTCTGATGATATGGAGTTTTCAATTCAATCCAATAGCTTGTCCAATGTGTAGCAGTTTTCAAAGAGTGAATGTAGACCCAATCTTCATGTTCACTTTCGGAGAAGATGAAGCACTCTGTTCCTGTTTCCATGCAGGAGGATACCTCCACTGCATGGTTAGGTTTTGATAAACCCCTACTAGGCAATACAACAGCCAGAAATTCCTCCTGTAACTGAGTTCGCATTTTGACATCCAGATCCTCCCGAACAGCAAGCACAAGGGTGGATGGTCTTGCAGCAACAGTATTCAAAGAAGAAGCAGCATACTGTAAACCATGTATACGGGATCGGAGACCCTTTCTCTTGCCCTCATCATCATCATACCAAGACCTATTCCTAGGGCTACTATTCAACACCACCACCCATGCGGGTTGCCCCAAAATTGTGCAGACAATATCAACATGCACAGTAGTTGCAACCACCACAGAATCACCAGTTGCTGTTGCTGTTGGCATCCTGATGTTGCTAATGGACTTCATCACCGCATTAGCTCCAGCAACAAGCAAACCCGAATGCTGCAGTACATGTACAATGCCTTCAAAATGCCCAAAGTTTGTGCTGCAAGGACGACAGATGACAGAGATTCATGAGCAAAATAATGGCAGTTTTGAAGTGATCAAAATATCAAAATTAGGGTTTTTCTGTTGCAAGCAATTGGCATCATGCTTCTTCACAATTATACAAAGGCCTCAATTCCTTTCTTGGAACGATACATACACAGAACTGCTTGTCATTTTCTCAACAGGGAAAGAATGGGTTCAAACCGTCCCTGTTAGAAGAATACAAAATTAGGGTTTCTCTGTTGCAAACAATTGGCATCATGCTTCTTCTCAATGATCCAAAGGACTGGATTCCTTTCTCAGAAGGATACATACAACTGCTCCTCATTTTTCTTGGCAGGGAAAGAATGGGTTCAATCCTTGTTCAGAAGAATACAAAATTAGGGTTTTTCTGTTGCAAATCATGCTTCTTCTCAATTATACAAAGGACTGGATTCCTTTCTCAGAAGGATACATACACGACTGCTTGTCATTTTCTCAACAGGGAAAGATTGGATACAATCTTTCCTTGTTCAGAAGCGTACAATTCGCGTCGTTTTTTTCCACCATGCATGATACAATTGGCTGGAACCTTCTTCAGAATGAGACAATCGGCGTGATTTTCTCCACAGGAATGAATGCAAAAGAAGAAATAAGCAGCAGCACTGTATGTATTTCAGAGATCCTTCCTACCTGCGGAGATGTGCATCGGAGTCCATGAGTGCCCTGTCGCTGCTGCAAGACGCCAGACGCTCCACGAATTTGCGCTCGGCCTGAACCATCTTCAGCAGGCGAGCCCGGGCGTCATCCCCTATCACCACCGACGGCAGCAACATAATCTCATTTTCCAAGGCTTCTCCCCGCCGCTGCATCTCCTCCACGCTCCTCCTTGCTCCTGCCATCACCTCCAGCATCCCCCCACCCCAACACACACGCATCTCTCTCTCTCTCGCTCGTTCGCAGAGAGCTTCAAACCCTAGGGTTTAGTGATCATCCGGAAGAGAAAACCCCTAGGGTTTAGTGATCATCTGCCTTCTAGAGGCCCAACTAGGGGGGCTTGGTGGAGGACCTCTTCTTGGGAGATCTGCGAAATTGGGTAGGAAGCCACGAGACAGCCACCCTAGAACAAACAACGAACCAGCTTACGTGATATGCTCACAAAGGCAAGGCTGCGCCTGAGCTGATGTTTTCCATGTGCAGGCTTACACTTTTGCTTCCTCACAAATGTTGGTCCCTTCAAAAGCTACGCGCTCCCAAGTAGCTTGCTTCTTAATTATGAAACGCATGAGCATCATCATCTATAAGAGAAGAAGAGCATCCTGACGTTTTGTACTACCATCGTTTCCGCACCTTTTTTTTCTCTGCAGATCATCAAGTTCCATCTGCAAGCTCATTGGGTTCCTCAGATTTTGGTGTTTGTCGCATAAAAACTCTACATAAAAACTCCCTGGTTTCTCAAGTCCGTCTCAAGTGTAGAAGTTTCCTTAGCCCACGTTCTGAAGAGTTTTTGCTCCACTCACATTCTGAAGAGATTTGTTGTCAGCTTTACTTTTTTTTTTAAGTCTTGGTGATTTGTTCCGGGAATCATCAAAGATTTCACCACATGAAACTCTTCTGTTTCTATTTCAAATCCCCACTCACTTGGGTACTTGGGGATTTTGTTTTTGGGTTGATTGATTTTGTAACTATAATTTCCTTCCCAGCTCATTTGTTATTTTGATTCATTTCCTTCTGCCTGGGAACTTTTGCATTGCAGACCCAATTCAGGAGCAGAGAGAATACTAGAGGGGGAGTACTCATAATGTTGCAACATCTGGAGTGAAAGTTGAAAGTATAAACGTGATCATCAGAATTGCCATTCATGAATTCCATGGAAATGTTTTTTTTGGACCACCAGATATGGTCCACACTGTCTACATCTCTACTCACGCTGCTGTTGCTGTGGGTTGCTTACATTGTCGTTGGGATGGTATACAAGTTTGTGATTACTCCCATGAGGATCAAGAGAATCATGAATAGCCAGGGCGTGAAAGGACCCTCTTCTCATTTGATGATGGGTAACTTGCCTGAAATTAGGATGCTTGAGAAGGCTGAAGCAGAGAAGGATATGAAGACCGGCGACTATGACATTGTATCTCATGTTCTACCTTTTCATGCTCAGAACTGCCACGCTTAAGGTGGGTTTTTCTTCAAGCTCCAAATTCTCATCTCTCTCTGTTGTAGTACAAGGGATTTTCGATTCTCTTGATCTTGCAATTATCACTAGGATTGTGCATTACTCCTGATTGATCTCTAGAATTTTCAAGTTTTCACAGTTTTTGGAAAGAGGAGTGAGCACCCATAACAGGTCAATGGTTATGTTGAGAATTTTCTACAAGAAATTTTCAATTTCACCCAAACCAAATTGCATAAAAGTAAGAATGGAGTTTGGAGTGCAATGGAGCTTACATGTTTTTTCTTTTGTGTAACAATAGCTTTTTGGTGAGGGTTCTCATGTGTCATTTCATCAAACATTTGTGATTGTATAGGGGACAATTGTGTTTGATTGTATGGGGGACAATTGTTTTTGAGCCTGGCAATCTAGACATCTCTTCATGATGAAACTTGTGCAAGTGATAAGTTTGCATGAACAAAAACTTTCATTAAATGTTTTGCATGCCAAGAAAGAACTATTTGTGGTGATTTGGATGGGAGCCAATGATCACCATACCAGACCTTGATATCATTAAACAAGTTTTAACAAACAAGGATCATTTGTTTACAAAGTTTCCATTGGCAGTTAGATCTTCAAAGCCAGTTATTGGAAAGGGGTTGGTGACAACTGATGGAGAGGAATGGGCTCTCCATCGTCGAATTGTGAATCCTGCCTTCCATCACGAAAAGCTCAAGGTATAAACAAAAACAACATTGTAAATGTCTTTGACAAATCTCTAAAAAGAATATCTCAAAATTATTATGAACTGAAAAATCAAAAAAAAATTAATTGTCTAGGGAAAAAATGAGTCTAGATGGAGATACTGGTAGTAGTATAATCCTCATTTTTTATGTGTTTTGAGACTGGCATGGATATTATTATTACTTGCAGGCAATGATAGTAGCAATGGAAAAGCGTGCATCATCCATGGTAGATGAATGGGAAAAAAAGGTGAAGAATAGTGGGGGACATGCAGAGCTTGAAGTGGGTGATTACATGACACATGTGACAGCTGATATAATTGCATTCACTGCATTTGGGAGTAACTATGAAAAAGGACAGAAAGTTGGAACAAGTTTCAACAAGTTGCACTCATCAATCTTATGGGTCAAAGAGATAGACAACAATTTAGTGCAACACTAGGATAATACAGGTTCCTTTATTCATTCATGTCTTATTCCTTAAATATCTTTTGCTCATAACTAATGTAATTTGGAGAAGGTTGTGCATCATTTTTTAGTTGATTGTATGGATTTGAATGTCTACCATTTAGTTGCATTGATATGAGGTTCATGTTGATGTGTTAAACACCATATGACTTCTTTTTTTAAAATCTAATCTTTATATTCAAAAAAATCCTAGCTTTCTTATGTTGTTGCATTACTAAATTTGTTATATTGTGTGTTTATAGTCTTCTTCCAACATTAGTGAATATCAAAATAATTTTGACCCAAATTTCCATCTCAAGCTCTTTAAAGCAAATTATTCAATCGCAAAAGGATATGGTGAAAAGGGCCAACAACACTTCATATGGAAATGACTTGTTGGGTCTCATGCTCAATGCAACAATAGAAGAAACTACTATCAAGGGTGGAAAGGTTCATTTTGGCATGCAACCATTGATGGACAATTGCAAGACCTTTTTCATAGTAGGACATGAAACAACGACAACTCTTCTCACATGGGCTATGATGTTGTTGGCATCTCACACAACTTGGCAAGAATGTGCTTGTGAAGAAGTCATAGAAGTATGTGGACATGGTGATCATCCAATTGATTTGGACATGTTTAACAAATTAAAAACAATATTTTGAATCTTTTGTCAACCCATTTGCAGTTTCTTTTTACTTTTTACCTCACATCATGGCACAAACTTGATTTTTACAATGTGGTTGGATGTGGATGCAATTGACTATGATTTAGAATGAGACTCTTCATCTATTTTCACCAATTTCAGGTCAAAATAGAAAAGCATCAATGGACACGAAATTAGGGGACCTACACATCCCAAAGGGATTGAATTGATATTTTCCTAGGCTTTCCATTCACTATGATTTTGAATTGTGGGGAATAAATGAATTCAAGCCAGAAAGATTTGTTGATGGTATTGTTAAAGCAAGCAAGAACCCATTTGCTTTTATGTTTTTTTCATTTGGGCCATGATTTTGTGTGGGATAAAGATTCGCTTTGGAGGAAGTAAAATTAGTTTAATTGTGGTACTTCAATGGTTTCACTTTGATCTTTCACCAAATTATTGTCATGCACCACATCACAAGGTGACAATGAAACCCAAATACAAAGTGCCAATGATTTTTGAGAGTTTATGATTATTAGGATGTTGAAAAGTTTGTGGCTATATTGTAACTCTTATTAATAAACATTTTTTTCCAATATATATATTTATATTGAAAAAACAATTGAAACAAATCTCAAAATTTTGATAATAATGTAAAAAGTTGAAGTTACATAGACATAAATTTTGTTGCCACCATTAGGAAAAAGATTGTTCTTGTATTTCATGATGGGTTTAATGATCCAAAAGAGCAAAACCCTAAGGTTTAATAATCACTTGCATGAGAAAAATTTAGAGCTTTGTGATCATCTATATGTGTATGTATACCTATTGGGTTGATTTGTATAGGGTAAAACTTGAGGTTGTGGTGCTTTACTAGAATAAGGGCCCATGCCAAATGGAGTTAAGTGCAAGCTTAATTCTAATAAAGCTAGTAATTGAAGGTTTCACTAAGTCCAAAGATCACACTCAAATTTTATTTTTGAATATGTGATACCGAACATGTATCTAATAGGTACCCACCAACTATCACAAGAAACAAAATGATGCAAGCATTTTGAAACATGGAATGCCTACACTTATGTATGTTTAGTTTTCCAAAATGTTTTATGGGTTTTTAGGCTTTGCAACTTGCTTTTAAATGCACTAGAAAAATCTAAGGTGGGCTTTATGAATTGGATGATATCTAAGGTGGTTTTTATGAATTGGAAATATTGCATGAACAAACAACTTTTAATTATGAACACTAAAAAATGAAGATAGAAAAACTTGCAATAAGTTTTAAATGTGTGGGTTGATTGAATACATCTATATATTAAAACATGTTTTTGTTTGTTTATTTACCATGTTTGTATACAAACAAGGGTTATAATATTAATGTAAAAAATATTATATACATATACCATATACATGGTATGTGGATTACTAGGCATGTGCTTAGAGGGTGAAAACAACATATATGGCCAACAAGATTGTTTTGAATTGACTTGAAGAGTTAATTTCAAGAATGTGGCACTTAAATGTTGGAATAGCTCCATAGGCTTATGCCTAGGTGCAAAAAAAAAGTCTATGGCCAATGACATGGCTTTAATTGGTGTCTTTAATTCTTTGCAAGAGTTTCCTTTTGTGAAGTAGGTGGTACTTACATGTTGCATTGTAAAAGACATACATTCATGAAATCATGAATTGCAAAAACCTCATGGGAGGATTATTTTTCAACAACCTAATTTCATGAAATGTATGGCTAAGACATGATTAGGGGCTATATAGGATTGTTATTAAGATGGAGATTCTTTGAAATTCCTCCTTTTCATGTCTTAAGTTTTACTGTACTTTTTGGTTTGAAAGTGATTAAATTATGCATGGTCTTCAAATTTCATCAATACTTCTCTATTGGGTGCTCTTCAACTTTCAATTGAAAAGACTACCAACAATCACAACCTCTTTGCCTCAATAAATAAGTGAATTCATTTAGTGATATTTGCAAGTAAGAAAACATTTGAATTTAATTGCAATTGCAACACCATGAATTTCTTTTTCTAGATGCAAAGTAATGATGCTTCTTTGCAAATTGAAATTGAATCACATCTACCATGTGCCATTTAGTCTAATTCTACAAGTTCAAAGTCCTCAAGTTCCTATCAACATTTGAAAACATACCCAATATAATGTAAGTCATATCTATGGGATTGCAAATGAAAATCTTTGCAAAAAGACTTTATGTAATTGTTTTATAACTTTTTTTTATTGTGATACCCAAGCAAGTACCTTGAGGGTTCTTGTCAGGTATCATGGTAAAAACCATTTTAAAAGTAAAAAAAATATTGAATTTTATGGGGGGTGTTATGTTGTTGGGGACTTTTTGAAATAGTAAGCCTTCAATCTCCAACCTCAAGGACCTATTGTTTTGGGAATGCCCTAGTTCTAGGCCGTTTTTGTGCGTAAACAACATAATGTTTTTTTAATATAGTCTTTTGGTGTGGCAATTCTTAGTAGGGTTTATTGAAGGCTTTAAATTCAACAAATTTCTTTATCATCATCATCCCATTCAAGTTAAATTTAAGGCCCACCAATATTGTTGGCTACCTATTCAAATTTGATATACACATATGGCAATTTTTATTAAATGGTTTTTTTAATTTGATAATCTAAATCTCCAATATTTTTTTCTTCCCCATCCCCACCCTCTCCCATCATGATGTGGGGACCACTCCATCCCATCAATCATGTGTAATTGTCACTAGACACAATTGAACTGAGTTCCTTTCACATATTTTGCAGGAGGTCATCAAAGAACATGAAAAAGAATTTGCTTGAGATGTAGCCTTATGTGGTTCAAGTCATAGACTTGCCAAATCCACATGATTCCATTTTCATCATTACTTTGTTCAAATGTTATAAGATCCATGAACCAAAGGTTTGGGGTTCAAGCATGGTTTTTTTTTTCAAATTCCTCAAGTAGGTGTACTAGCAAAGATCCTCAACTTAGTTAGCAATAAATGGCAACTATCTTAATGGGCTAGTAGATTTTTTTGGAATCCTGCTTAGTTATGGCAACCTAATGGAACACATTATCTAAATCTAGCAAACACTAACTTTTTTTCTTGAGATATGGTGATTTTTTTTTAAATTTTAAAAATCCTTTTGTTGGATTTGCCAATTATTGGTTTTGTGTTCTTGAGGTTTGTAGTTTGTATTTATCAAAAAGTGTAATCTGAGTAGTAAACATAGCAATAGGAGGAACAACAAGTTATAGGAGGAAAAAGAAGAACTATGGAATTGCAACATGAATTCTAGACTTGTGTGTGTTGGTAAAAAATGGCTAAAATGTTGGAGATACAATTTGCCAAGTTAATATATGTTTTTGGAGTCCAATTTCAAATGTATAATTTGTGTAATACCTTTAGGCAGAGCAAGCATGGCCAAAGACATTACAAGCATGGCCAAAGGCACTGCAAGCAAGGTCAAGGCCACAATAGGCACAACATGCATGACAAGGCAAAACAATGTGGGGTAAAGGCAAGGTAGAGTAGACAAGGCAAGGCGAAGCAAAGTAAGATAGGGGCAAAACAAAGCAGGTAAGACAAGCAAGCATGGCCTCTATGTAGCAACACATGCACATGAACACTAACAAATTTGCAACTAGGTTCATTTACTATTCCCACCCATTCCTTGGGTTTTCGTGAGTTTGCTTCCATATGTCCCCTTGTAATTTTTGTGTTTTGTTTATAAGTACTATTCATTTAAGGCAATAGTTTTAGGGTTCGAAGGGGATTAAAAGGGATTAAGGGGTTTTTTTGAGTTTGGGGTTTAGAGTCGTGGTTTTAAACCAAATAGTTAAGCTAGTGATAAATATGGCAAATCCCATGGGTTTTCCATCCCTAGAGCGTCATTGGGCATCCTAGCCTTCCCAGCAGGCACCCAATGGAGAACTAGTAGTCAACTTTACCCCTATGCCCAATTATGCTTCAACTTCCATCCATCCACCCATCATTCTCATCCCTCCTAGTTTACATCAACTAATCCCCTCATCCTTTTTTGGTCCATTGGCCCTTTCCACCTTGCTTGCCACACCCATTAGGAGTTTTTCCAATATCTATTATATATCATCTTTTCCATGACCTCGCATTCCTTATCTTTCTTGTAGTCATCTATTCAGTGTAGGGGGGGTTAAACATGACACCAACTTTCATGTATTGCTCATAGGTAGTCATTTGTTTCAAGGACAATGTTGCCCCAACTTTACCATGTTTTCCCCCTTTTTCAACATTGACATGAATTGCATCCATTGACATCATTGATGTTTTCCATTTGGGTTTACTTAATCCTTGTTCATACCATCATATTCCATATGCTCTTTGAGTTGATGTTCAGTGGTCTTTGCATATCCCTTTATTTTGATTAACATCTAATCCTTTTGATATTGTAGGTTGACATGTTTTTTGTTTAATGTTTGTCCTTTCCTCCATAGGTGGTGAGAAAGGCCACCAAGTGACTCACGTTCGCTTGCATTGATACACGGGCAACGACTAGGAGACATTACAAGAAGAGCACACAATTAAAGCATTCATTTTAACTTTTCATAAATGTTTCAAGTCGATTCTAGATCCTACCACAACTCCATTAGCACAATTACACCACACACAAGCCCTTGCTCATGTAAGGGAATACACTCAAGCAATATATCCACTAGTTTGGAGCATACCTATAGCCCCATCTAAAGAAACTACGAAAATCCTTCACCTTTTCCATCCACTTCTTGAGGTTGATTTCCCTCCTTTCGTTGATGATTTCCATCCTAAAATGGAAGTTATTCTAAATTGGGAGGAATCTATCTTTGCCTTGGCTTGTTCACCACGTCTTTCTTTTGGTGACCCGTAGGGTATAGTGTATGACCTTTTATGAAACTACTTTGTCCTAAATGATTTTGCAAGTGGTTTCAACCTCTTTTTCAAACTATGTGGGCACATTGTTTGAGGGCATGTTCTACCTTTAGTATTGCATTTATTTTTTGCATCTCAATTTTTAACATTGGAAAATTAGTTTAGATGCATATATCCCATCGCAATCAGTGAGGTGATTTATTGCCTAGTTGCCCACACATTAACTATTTAATTTAGGGATTTCTTATGGAACATTCTAATCTTCATCAATATGGTGTAATGACTCATGGCAAGTGTGAGATAATGGGTCATGGTGTTTGAACAATGCTAAATTTGCACCCAAATTGAGTGGTTCTACAAGTGGATGTTTGTAATGCCTTCAATTCAACGTCACAATCAACCAATTTTTAGGAATTAAAATCTTCACATGATTCTTGAAATCAATTTTTCCATTTGTTCAATGATTCTATGCATGCCCATCCCCATTATATTTTTCTCAGATTTCCCTAACATGGAGATTTCATAATCATTTCATTATAATTAAGTACACAACAAAGGGACCCATTGGGGGAAATGTTTTTTGTTTCGGCTCACCTTTTTGCTCTTCGTCCTACAATAGCAACCCACCTTGCTTGTGTTTTCCCTTTGTTGGTGGATGATACACATATAATGGGTTTTGCATCAAATGTGGTTCTTGTTTTTTTATGATTACAATAAGAATTTTTAGCATTAAATTTTTTTGTGTAGCTAGTGAAGTGTGTAACTTGGTCTCCATATGGGTTGGACCACTTTATATCACTTCTTCTTAGTTTTCTTATTCCTAATTTGGGTTTTTGTATTTTAGGCACATTGGTGGGATCTAGATCATTTGTTGAATTGTTTATAGATTTTGGGACAACTAATGATGAACTTCAAACCATGAGGATCTTGGGATCATGATTTTGTCGACGACAAAATGAGGATTGATCTTGTCAACTACATCATGACTTAAGGATCTTGCCATGATGATATATAGTTTCATTATACTTGCATATCTTTAGGCAACTTTTGCGATGCTTTTATTGTGTTATGCTTAGCACCTTGGCTACTTGCTTCGTATAATGTTTCCATTTCTAGGTATTTTGCAACATTACATTGAATTCAATATTCATACCATAATTACATTAAAGAAGTTAATTGGCGTGGGATCTTTTGGTGGTTTTATTGGTCACCTAGCTCATGGTTAAACCACTCTTCTTGCTTCTTTGGGCAAGCTTGGCCTCCCTTCTATAGTTTGGATTGTTGCCCCCACATTCTTGGGATGTTAGGCATTGATCATTCCTACATTTGTCATTCATTTCCAACAAGACAATCACCACATCTTTTTGGATGTAGTAGCACATGTTGAGACTAGCACTTCCTTGTTCCAAATGGCACTACAAAATACCCAAGCCTTATTACCCTAGGTTGTTTACTCTTAGGTCCCACCCTTTGAAAATTTAATGGTTTAGTTTTATCCCCAATTGTAAGTTTCTTTGGTGGATTACCTACATGAGCAAAAGTTTGCCTCACTTCTAATAGACATTCCTTCAAATATCATGCAAACATGTCTTTGTTCATGTGTGGGTTTAAGGGTAGGCATTTGGTTATTAATTCGTCATACCACACCTGCATTTTGTTTGTTCTCTACCCATTTCCATACAACACTATGTATTTGTCTTGGCTTGTTACATCCTACAATTGCCCATCTTTCACGGTGTCAATGTGGTCATACATTGCCAATTTAAGACCCATTTGCTTTGATGCCCTTGTAGGAGTGAACATACAACACCCATGATGCATTTTAGATATTATCATAACTATTGTTTTGGACAATGAAACACATGTTCAGAGGGAAGTCTCCCATCTTTTCTTTTGCCACACCCAATGACAAATGGATATCCTTATCACTAGAAACAACTTCTAAACCTAAATGGACATCATCATTGTCGACCTTATTCACACATATATGGTGTAGCGAGCATTGTTGGTGACAACGCATGTAGTGATGATGATTGTTTAAGAGAAGACATGATCGTACATTAAGCAAACACTAAACGATGACTTCATTCCCTTTGCTATTGAAATGTATGGGTGTTTCCATTTTCGTTTTGATTCATTTTTAATCACTTGTGCACATACCACTATCGTGCATCATCAACGGTCTTCTTTAGTCCCTTTGATACTTTTTTTTAAAATCAACAACACATGTCCACAACCCTTTAGAGTGCGCAAGCCATAGTGATTCTTTAGTGGACAGCTGCACCTAGTTGAAATTCCTCATTTCTTCCACACATCATAATTAGTGCACCTTCATCATTAGCTAATTTGTGGTAGATGAATTTTTTTTTGTTATTGTTGATTGTCATTTCGTTGCCATGAGTCATTTTTGCATAGGGTTTTTACTTGAACTTTGTTGATTGTTTACTTTTGTTTTCTCTTTGGGTTGTGTCTACTTGTGTTCTTGTGTTTTCATTGCCTTTTACTTTTGATGGATGGGTTCACATCCTTGATTTTTATTTGTAAGATTTTGCTTTTTTTTAGTTGCAATCATAAAGATTTATGTGTAGGGTTTCACATGAAAAGTGGGGCATTCCCAAAACTTTTGTGCCCTACCTAAGGCAATGGTGAGTTGGCCACTTATTTCCAGAATGCCCCACTACTTAGGCATTAACTCAACATAAAGACCTACAAGAAAATTTATTTAATCTTATGATACCCACTAGGTATCACAAGAAATTTTTTGAATAAAGAGGGCATGCATTTTGGAAAGTGAAATGCCAACCCATGGTTTTCATGTGAAATGCAATGTTCCCGTGAATGCAACTAAATTATTGTAGCTTAGGGTTAGTGTCCACATTGAAAAAATGAATAATTATTATTTTTCAAAAAATGAATATTATTTTAATTTTGAAATTATATAATTTTTCATCATTTACTATAATATTGTGATATGAATAGTGAAATTATTCAGAGTGTAGCTTGTGATAATTATGATGATTTTCAACATGTCAACTTCATATTTTGACAAAATTTCATTTCACTATTTTGAGAATTATATAATGATGAAACTGACCTTAGGGTAAGTATTGGGAACAACATTGAATATTTTGTGTTTGAACTGTTGCCTAACCAGTGTTCCACGTTTAGGCTCTAGGTCTAATCACCCATACCTAGTATCAATATCAACAACAAAGACCCTATTAAGCTTTGGTGTGACATGAGGCAATATCAACCTTGCATGCATACCAACCTAGTAGGGATTAGGGACCCAAAATGATACTCATTTGTATGAATTTTATACTAGTTTCAATATCAAAGTACTTTCCTCCTTCATCGCAACCAAAAATTAGTCTTTGACCTTATACCATGATTAGACTGGTATGAAAGTATAGGGTAAAGCCTTAGGTCAAGGTACCCTAAAGCCCTAAACTTGAAAAAGTACCCATTACTTGGACCAAGCTGATATGTTCAAAAGTCGAAATCAAGACCCATTCCCAACTTGTCATAAGGTGTAGAACTATTATGTGATGACCAACCATTTGTTTTCTTTGCCCTAGCATTTTTCAAGTTAAATTTAGGGGAAATACTTGAGATTTCAGCACATAAATAAAGGAGGAAAAACAAAAGTCCTTTTCTTTGGTGCACTTGTAGAAGCATGTCAAGTATTGACAATCTCTAAAACCTAAACCCCATTGCTAGAATTAGTTCAACATTTTTAGTGCAATATAAGAGAATCTCCATTGATGTTCAATATGTCACTATGGATAATAAAATTAAATGTCTAAGTTTAGTTGTTTTTTTTCTAGCAACCTCACCAATCAAACTATAATTGGATTACATCTTTGTGGGGACTACTAATAACAAATCACCTGGACCAATCATTATGATCAACCAATCAGAAGTGGTGAGTTGTAGTCAAGTCCAATTTATTACACTCTTTTTTGGAGGTGCACAACTATGTTGCACCTTTTATCAGCCACACCAAGCAAGTTACACGGATTTGTGCAAAAAATTTAATTTCTTGATTTGTTGTCTTCGATGTAATTCAAATTAAACAAAGGAGCTATCGCAACTATCACCCCACTAATCAATTCCTCCCCTTAACAATTGAGGTATTTGGTTGCTTACACAAACATGTTGATGTGTTTTTATACGAATGTGCCAATGCTATTTGAGGATTGAAGAGGACAAAAGACTTTCATCTTTCTACCTTGATCACTTTTCTTTGTCAAAAAGTTTTGATCACATTACAAAGAATGCAAGCGTTTTCCATCTTAAGTAGAGCAATAGCCATAAGCTTAGCTATTTCTCGACTTCCACCCTTTCAAGACACGCCTCCTATCACCATGGCCGATCTATTGCAAGCTGTTGATTTTTGACATGTAAATATGATCGACCTTCCATAGGCAATCGGTTATGGACATGGACAGATTTTCAGAGCTACTTTGAGCCAACTTGATGTCTTGTCACTTCTCCCTTTTCTTTTATTTTACTCCTTTGTACATTTCCCTAATCTACGGTGTGTTTCTTAATACGGCTTTACAAGTCTTTGATGAATTTCCTGAGCTAAACCAGCACATTTTGATTATTTTGCAATAAATTTTACAATCTGGACTCACATACTCCACACCAGTGGAGATGCTCTAAGCTCCTGTACTTCAATCACTGCCAAGATCATGTTGGGTACAAACAGCATATTATTGGAAATTATAATCTTTCCAAGTTGAAGCACCATGGTCTATTTCATCCTGTGTATAGAAACAAAATCTGCTCTAGTGCAGAACTACTACTTACATATGTTTTCTTAAAAACTGAATTGGAAGACCTCTGTTGTTCTCTGAAGATTGAGTAAAGATCCAATCTTAAAAAATTTCTTTGAAATTGCAACCAAATCTACAGTCAAACTTAAAAGATCCAACACTCCTTTGAAACTGCACTGAACCTACAGTTCAACTTCCCCAACATTTGCAACACCCACCACCTATCAAAGTTGATGGACCCAAACCTTGCATCTATATCCAAGATGTGTAAAATTTTCACTACTTGACATGATCCCCTACAGATTACACATCCAAAGTTCCACTCATTCAGCTTGAATCTAGACTGCTAGTTCACCCATTGATTCCCTTGGAAGGCTTTACAAGTTCACAACTTTTTCTTTCTTTGCCAGTGCTTCACCCTTTAGCTCCATCTGGGGTCCCAAAACATACCCAGGATCCAACCTGCAATCGGATCCCAAACTTTTCAAGCAGCAGAAAACAAAATATGGACACCAGGACTGCAAGATTATCTTCCATTGACACCAAGCAGAAGAACTTTCAACAATTGGATATTTTTCATCTAATAGAATCAAACATAAAGGGGGGCAAAATATGGTGGGTACCTGGCAGTCCTTAAGCATGGATTGCTCCTGCAGAATCACATTGCTGCATATCATAGAATTTTGAAAGAGGCTTCCATCTTCAACTGTAAGATAGCTCATCACAACCAAATTTACAATTTTGAGATTAGAACCAATGTGACAGTGGCACCCGACTACTGAGCACTTATATGCTGCACCTCTCCACTAGTGTGGATCCATCCCCTAGCATGCAGTGAGGACTGATGGTAATTTTCCAACCCATCTCTGAAGTCTCATTATTTTGAGTCAAGGCTGTGTAGCCTGTCAAGTGAATAGCCTCGGGCCGTGCTAATCTTTATTTACATCAATGTATGACTGCATCCAATTCAGGCAGCAAAAACAACAACTTAAGTCAACAGGATCACACCATGTCAACTGCATAAATTGCTACACCAAAGGCATGCCTTCTTGTCAACACAGCAAATGACACTCCTCGGTGAGAAGGTCTTTAAGGTAAAAATACTGGCACCCAAAAACTGATCAACAGGGTTTCAGATTCTTCCTCCAGCACTTGCACAAT
>Ga0209208_10003839_pt1 | contig 21485 bp, 19 predicted proteins | sample S1TSphfallax_3_FD_187694 | JGI IMG/M metagenome (GOLD analysis project Ga0209208, IMG submission 187694) | Host-associated microbial communities from peat moss isolated from Minnesota, USA - S1T2_Fd - Sphagnum fallax MG (SPAdes) (version 2) | ecosystem: Host-associated > Plants > Peat moss >...
AAAAAAAACAAAAAAAACAAAAAAAAAAAAAAAACACATTACTAGAAATGTATGAAGAAGCTATTGCTAGAAGAACAAAAAGACATTTGAAAGAAGGGCATTGGAAGGCATTTCTCCTTGCATTGCTAGAAGAGAAAAAGAGAGAGGAGAAAGGAAGAAGAAGCAACTTTGTTGTTGGGGTAGGTCAGGATGCTAAACAGCCCAAATGGCCTCATCCACCACTCGTTGCACTGGTGGGTGCTGTGTCACAGCGGCCAATTTCTTGTACTGCTCACAAAAGATGCTACATCACAATGCTTTTCAAAATAACTAATCCCAACCTACACAATTTTTGCTAAACAAATTGAATTTCAGCATTTGCCTAGATAAATCAAGTTGCTAAATCCAATTTCCGGGATTTAGCTAAACACCCATTTTTTGGAAAATGATTCAAAACTTGGCTTCTTATAAAAGATTTTCAAAATGGCTTGTTGAACCAAAGAAACAATTACAATACAAATGTTTGTGTGATAAGCAAATGATGATTTTACACCTCTACAATCTGTGAGAAATGCTAGCTCGAATAAATCTTGAAATGGCTCAACTCTTACATTCAAAACCAATCAACGCAACAAAATTTGACTGCCAATGATGTTCTCACTTCCTTGCTCCAAGTCAAGATGATGCAATCCTTGGCATCAGTTCATAAATCTGCAGGATACAATCTTTGTTCATTTTCAGAGACCCATTTAGAAAATCTACAAATAAGGATTCATGCAACCAACTTCTTTCCTGATCCAATTCAGTTCTGTTCTTTTCAAGTGCAAAAAAACTAATCACTTAGATCTACTTCATGTTTTCGCCGTTTCCTTTTGTGTTTGCTATATGCAACAGCATAACTAGAGTGCAAGAATGGTGAGTTTGAAAGCTCCCGAGGAATGACAGTGGATGTTGATTGAAGTAATGCTACAAATTCTTTGAAGATAGCCTTGTCATCATCGTTGATGAACACCATGGCAGACCCAGGGTTGCCAAGCCTAGATGCTCGCCCAATTTCATGGATGTATTCAGGAATGGAACTAGGCATGTCAAATACAATGACCTGGGTGACACGCACCAAGTCTAGTCCCCTGCCCATTATGCCTGTTGCCACAATCAGCGGTAATTTGCCAGCAAGAAATGCTTTCATTGTGTCCCTTCTTTCCTGGGAGACAAATGCACATATGGTAAGTAGGGTTGTTGTACCAATATAGAAACCTCCTGGATGTGGTCTTGTATTGATGAGTATATACATTACAGGCAAGGCCTTGTAAACAGCTAAAGATGCATAAGAACAAACAATAGCAAAGCAAAATGAATGGTGTCAAAAACCCCAACCCATCTGGGTAGTAGGACTAAAAAAGTGCTACCTGCATGGTCTTCTTGCCATGAAGAGATGTGGCCTCCAGTCCCGTGATGGTATGGATGGCTTCTGCAAGCAAATCAGCCCCTATCCGTGAATTTACAAATACAACAACTGGAGGCTGGAAGTGGCTTTTACTTTGTAAGATGTCAAAAAGCTTTTGCTTTTTATTTTTGGACTGAACCCACATAACTGTCTGCTTCACAGCTCCATTAGGCTGGCTTGCTTTTCCAATGGAGATTCGTAGTGGATTTTTCAGTATTGTTGCAGAGAACTGCTCAATTGCAGGTGGAATTGTTGCAGAGAACATGAGAATCTGAGGGCTTGAGAGTGCTTGAACTAGCTGGATGACTTGGTCACGGAATCCTCGTTCAAGCATGCAGTCAACCTCATCTAGTGCGAGCATACACACATCCTGAGAAAAGCACATCAATCAGAAGGGGATTTCATTTGGATTTTGTCTTGTTCTTGTGGCATACATCAGTCAATTACTGGATTTAAACGAGAGGACGCTCTGTGGAGCTCAGACAAGCACATGGTTAGTAGATCTTTCTTGCTAGTGGTGATTTACACTGTTCAAACTTGAATGAAGAGAAAGTGTGCCCCTGATGAGAATCTTCAACCGAGGGACATAGAATTGAGATGTTCATTAGACAGTGGCATATAGCAACCAAGAAGATGGTGCAAAATGTCATGCCCAAAAAAAACAATGTGCAACACAAAGCTTACATGAAGCCACTCACCAGTGTTCAAGCTACTACTACCAAAGTCTATAGAACTAATCAGACCCAAAACTCTCTATGCAATGCCACCAAAATGTGTCCACCCTTTCCATTAAAGAATCAATGCCTGCGAGAATGGACCAGCAAATACAAACCTGTAGGATGACATTGTGTTTAGAAAGAAGGTCGATGAGACGACCTGGGGTGCCAATGATTAATTCAACCCCTTGCTTGATTCGGTAAAGCTGTCGTGGCATTGCATCACCCCCGACAACCAAAGCAGTTTTGAAAGGCAATCCCTTTGCTATTGCCTTAGCCTGCTCTTCTACCTGTACAGAAAGAAGATATACTCATCCATTGAGATCTGATCCATAGGTGCATCCACAAAAGTTGAATGAAGTGATGGAGCTAGAAAGCTTCCCTGAATCCTCCCTCTTGTTCAAGAAGGAGTGATAAGAGTCATATACTTAGCCTGAAAACTCTTCACATGTCAAATATCTCTCTGTGAAACTCTCCTAGAAACTAGTGTCTTACTCTCCTAACTGCATTGACTTACTTCCCTAATGCCGGCGAAAAGACAGCTTCTAAACAGTCAACCAGCAGTAAACTGAAGCTTCTCTATTCAGCAGCAAGCCATCCAGTGTTTGAACTACTGCTCTCAAACTTTCAAGTTGATCATACACTTCCCAAAAAGTTTCTGACAGCACTAATAAGCACAGCACCAAAAGAAATCACCAAATAACAGTGGTAACCACTGTGACTTGCCAACCATTTTGAGGAGTTGCACCACTGACCTGAGCTGAAAGCTCTCGAGTGGGTGCCAAAACCATTGCTAGGGGTCTCTGCTGCTCTGACAAACCCCAGATCCGGATCATGCAGCACCTCATGATAATTGGGAAGAGGAAAGCTGCAGTCTTTCCTGAGCCTGTCTCTGCTGAAACCATAATGTCACGGCCTTCAAGAGCAGCAGGAATTGCTTGCATCTGCACAGGAGTTGGCAAATCATAGCCCTCCTTCTCCAAGTTCTCTTGAATCTTGGGAACAAACTTGCAGTCTGCAAATTCCAATATTGGCCGTGGAGGATCTTCACCTTTGATTGAGATCTGAAGTCTGTCTAACAATGCATCCACTTGAGTTTGGGGCCATTTTTCAATGAGATCATCCCGTTCCCATTCTGGTAGCTTTGCATCCTTTTCTTTCACCAGAATACACTCATCGTGATGTATGATTTCTGGCACTTGTACACACCCTGAATTCTCCTTGAGCTTTGAATTCTGTACGACTGCAGAATGCACTCCTTGAGGACATCTCTTTGCCAAAAGAATTGACTTGCATTCCAAGCTGCAAATGTCATCATCAGTTTCATTGCAAATGTATTCACCATAACGGCCACAGATTACACACTGTGGCTCCCCAGGCTCTGGAGCTCTTTGTTCTGTGCTCTTTGTCTTGACAGGTAACTCTGCAGCTCAAATTCCAAAGGAAAAAGCTCAGTACCAAAAGTAGAAGAAGAAGCATGGGTTTCCCTCAACACAAAGAGAAGTTGAACAAGCACCTAAAGAAAATCAATCTACTGTTCAAATGTCCCCAAATTCCTCAAAATAAGGGACCTTATATGTAAGGTGCCTCTTCTCGCCTCTCCTCTCCTCTCAAATGAATAGTTACAGATGTTCACTTACGAAAGCAAAATTCTACCAGTTTAGGGTTTACATTGCTGCCATCTCAACTGATCTGGTGGAGAAGAAGCTCATCAAGGTTTGAAGCAGAAGAGCAATGTGAATATGATTGTTTTGAACACTCGTTTCAGCCTTTTAAAAATCACTAGACTTTCATTCAAACTGGAACAAAGCTTCTTCTGAGGAACCAAAAGAAAGGTTTTGAATACAAAGGTCAAATACATATCTATATAGAAAAGTTTGGTGAACATTTGCCACACCTGCATGGATTTGTGGGAGGAGATTATCTTCAACACCAATCAACTGCATCATTTTTAAAAAAGTCACAGCTCCGCAATGCAGCAGGTGCTGTTGTCATGTCCTAAGTTCCACATGTGGGCGGTGTTGTAGCTGCAAAAGCATTCTGAGATTGCAGTTTACTTTGTCACCGTTACCATCATCATCGTCATCATCACTCCACATAGATCTGCAATCCAACAAATCATCGTCCAATTGTCAATCCTGCTCAAATGTAAAACTTGCAAGACCGATCCCTGAATGCTAGAATATAAACAATAATCAATCATCCCTAATCAAGAGTACGAAAACAAAAATTCACACCTGCTTGTGTGCTTCGCTCAACTTCCTGAAAACTCGGCAAAAAAGAAAAAGAAAAAGCAATTGACCTCTAAAAATCCTGAAGTAGAACCAGCCAACACATGCGTTCAAGGCAAAGGAAGAACCAGTAGAATTTATTTTTCCATACCAAGTCTGTTTTGACGAAAGACACAAAAACCGACATACGAAATTGTTGTAGTAGTGATCTTCACCAATAACAACAACAACAACAAGATCTAATTCATCCTCCTTCACGTCATCATCGCCAATCCGCTTCACTTCGTCTTACGCAATTTCTGAGCCCCGTGCCGTGTGGCAGCCAGAGATGATTCTCGCGTCTTCTTCAAAATCTGTTTTCCTAGTAGCAAAGGAAAGAAACTCAACGATCTTTTGGCGCACGAGAAGACAAAGTACGCTGCTTGTCACCACCGTCTACATTAACCATTCATTCACGCATCCTTTTGCCAAGCTCTCTCGCGCTCCTCTTCTCGCTCCTCTCGAGAATATCTGCAGCAGAAGCTCCTTCTCTTCGCGGTCTTGAGTGTTGCAGGCAGGATTAGGGTTTTCGAATTAGGGTTTGTGAATTAGGGTTTTGTGAGGAGGAGGAGGAGGAGGAGGATGATCGAAAGAACAACCAGAAATGAATTGTCCAGTGGATTCCGGAATTGCCCACTCGGCCATTGCCACTTTCGTCCAATAGAACTACTGAAAAGTAGGAATCTCACCTCTCTCGTCTGAATCGTCTCAGAATTTCAGGACCTCGAATCGGGACCTGGAGTCCGAACATACCAGAAGCAGGGGAATCTATCCCTTCTTTCCTCTTCTCGTCGTTCCTTGTTGCGCACTCGTATGGTTTTTCCGCTCCCGGCGCGATCTTTGCGCGCTCTTCGATTTCGTTTCCTTCTTTCGCATTATAGCTGATGATCTGACATCGCAATCATCTTCTCCTGGGCTTTAGCTAGGTTTTGGTATAATATATGGTGGATTTCGTCCCATTTCGGCTCGCTATTGTCAGATCGAAGTGGGAGTGGCTCCGTCTGGTGTTGACTGCAGCGAGCTTGACTTTTCCGCTTGTTTCCGCCTCAGTTTGCCGAAAGGAAGGTACAGCTTGCTCGCTTTTATCCTTTCCCTGGCATGCTGCTGTTTGTGAATGATGATGTTATGCTGTGGTTGTCGCTTCAGGTCCTCGGTTGCTGCCGCATGCGTCGGTAGTTTTTTGGAAGCTTGATGTGCACTTTTTTGAGGTTCACAAATGGATTTTTTTTTCGGTCTGCTGTTTTATTGTGTTTTCCTCTTAGATTTTTTCAAGCGTTGTTAGTACGAGAAGTTTCTTTTTTCCCTCCCTCTGAGCTATGTGTCGATCATTTTGTCTTTGCCGTTCTGAACAAACAGTGCTACCTACTCGGGGGTCTTGAAGCCTTCTTGTTCTTGTTCTTCGTTTCCTGTTTGCTTGCTACTCGGTCACCAGTGTCAGCTGGATGGAGAAGTCATGACTTTTCGCAAATGTCGACCTGGCTCTTGGTTCCAGCTTCAGTTTGGCGGAAGATTGGTTGGAGTAGTGTTGTCCCTTTTTTCCCCTTTGTGTGTGGTCTGCATCCTGGTATCGGTTGATGTTACTTGATACAATGCAATTTTGACATCTGAGAGTCTGCAGACATCTTTCAAGCTAGCTAGTGCAGTCCAGATTGTTGTCATCCAACAGTGTCTGCACTTTCAAAATTTGCCTTCTTTTTGTACTATATCAGGGTCTTGTTCTTTACCTCACTTGCTCCGTCATTTCTGCTTTTATATCACTGCATGTTCCATCAGTTGGTTCTGGATTTCTTGTTTGAAGCCTCTCAGAGATGATGGCTTTTACACTGACCTGTGCGCTAACCATTTTCTGGATATTCAATTGGCTCATTTTGTTTGCTTCTGTAGTCTTAGTGAGTCCTCAACAAGTGCTCTGTCCCTACTGTGACCACTTTGATTCCAACCACTTTAAACTGGTTCTTGCCTCCATGTGGCCTTTGGGTGAAGAACTTCGTAAATCTGCATGGCCAGACCCTTAGGCTTGTTATACCTCTTTAGCTTGGGTCCGTGCATTTGGAGCTTGATCACCAACATTCTTTTTCCCTTCTTAAACTGCTGTTAGATGGCTGAAATGTTTGTTCCACATCCTCTCTCTAGCAGTGGAAATGCATGAGTATATCTACTTAGAATCATTTGCGGAGGAGGAAATCTGCAGCTGAGTTGTCTCAGATAGCTTGCCTTGGTTAGACTATGTAAAATGTAGGGAGACGGTGTCTTCTTGCCTGATCTTTGGTGTTTTCAAGAACAATCCATCTCCCTTTTGCCTTCATCAATGTACTTGTCATGTGTAGTTTGTTGAGGAGTCTGTACTAATGGATCAAGGCTCTCTTGATCTGACGGACAGGATGCAAGGAGTCTGAGAATGTTGGAGTATTAAAGGCACTGCACAGTCCTAGCAGCAGAGATTTGCAGCCAGGTTCAAGAAGTTCCCTGCTCAAGAAGTGGTGCAACAACAACTGCTTCTATGTTTGTTTGGTCTTGGATTCTGAAGATTTCTGTGTTCTGTGTGCACTGCATGTATGGGGTGTGTCTCCTACCGTTTTCCTTCCTTTGCATCCCATTGAACCATCCAATATTTAGTGTCACTGTGCTGTCTTGTGAGGGAGGAAGAAAATAATGGAGATAGAAAATAGTTACCATTGCGTTGCCTTCCTAGCATTTTAGCTGGAGATGAGGGAGACTATGAGTGGGCTTTTTGTATTGCTTTAAACTACTTGTCTAGACCATACATGGAGACTGGATTGGTATGTTTGCAGGTGTAGTGAAGGTTAATCTCTGGAGTTCAGGTGATATTGTTTTGCCCCTTTTTTGCCTACTTGAAAAGAAATTTTGTACTGTGAGCTTGCAACAGAGCAGTAACTGTCTTGGAGGTTTTTCAAAGTCCCACCACTTGGATGACTCTACAGTAAACCTACCCAAACAAAATAAGGAGTCAGGCAGGGGGTCCCAGAGAAACGCATCCCCTTTTGATAGGTCCTGGTGGACCTCAAGTTCCAATGAGATGGAGAACAATGGCAACATCCCCCATCAGCAGAGAAGTACACTTTCATTAAGCACTAATCACAATGCTCAGGAGACACAAGCAACAACGAGTGACAATGTCAACAATGCTGCTTTTGTCAATCATGGTATGGTTTGGCCTCCATGTTTGCTCCAGTTGTGCCATCTCTTGGTGTTTGGCTGCAGAGAGAAGGGACCAGATGTGTTTTCATTGTGAAAGGTGGGCTGTCTGTGCAGCATTGATATTGTGGACTGAAAGAAGGCGAGAGTGGGTTGGCTCTCAACAGCGGTCACAGCCTGAGGAACACCGAGAACCTGTCATTGGGTACAATAAGCCCTTAGTCCCTAAAGCTGGCATTGATGAATTTGTTGCCACTCAATCCCTTGTTGATGGCTGGGCTTTGTCAGTCCCTGTTAGTGAAACCTGTAAGATTGCTGTAAACTTGTCATGAATCACATGGTAATGACCTTTGACATCTGGAATAACATGGGATGTCAGCTGGAGCACTACCTATGAAGACTTGCTTGGCACCAGCAGACCCTTCCCACAACCTATTCCTTTACCTGTGAGTTCTCTCCACTGATTTGCCTTATCTTGTATGTGAACTGCTGGAATTGTTCTCTATAAAAGTTGGCTCATATCAGTTGTCTCTTACTCATGATGAAGGGGATGATCTGATATTTTTCTGATCAACTCTCATAGGTTATGACTGCAATCATCATTGTGTACTTTTCTTGTGGAGATTTGTCTGCAATAGACATTTGTTCCCCTCATGTCTCTTGAGTGTCAGGAAATGCAACAGATTTTGTATGATGCAGATTTTGTATAATGGTGTGCTCAAAACTGTCAGGAGCTGATGACAGCAGTGGTAGTCATGGCAGTTTGTCACTGCCATTTGTGATGAAGGTGAAGGTCTGATGCTTTGTGAGTGACTCTCACAAGGTTATGGCTGCAACTGTTGTCATTTTACCTTCATGTTGTTGATGTCAAGATTTCTCTAGAATCTCATAGATATTCTTCCTCCATGAGCCACTTGTTTTATCATTGTTCTACTGCAAGCAACTGGACTAAACAACATTGAGCTTGATACACAATGTTGTCATGAACTTTAAAAGGTGAACCTTCTTCCTTTGGCTTCTCAGTCTGGAATCCATATGGTATATCTGCTGACTTTAATGCATGTAAGATTATCTAGTCTAACAGGTGCTTGTATTCCAACCAGGAAATGGTGGATTTTCTCGTTGATGTGTGGGAGCAAGAAGGTCTCTATGAATAGGTCCCTGAACCCACACTTGTTTGGAGAGTTCTTGATAGTATTTAGTGTTGTACTTCATGCCAGCATTTCAGAAACTGGATCCATGGTCAGAATGAAAGGGGCTAGTTAGATCTGCCAAAAGATGGGGGTCCTTGCCCACTTTCAACTTCCCCCTCTGGTGTCCAGTGTTCAGAGGTGGACACTTTGAGAGCTTACACTAGTGCGTGGTGAAGGGGATGGCCCATAGAACGACACTGTACCATTCTCTGTTTTCACCACTGTGGTTGATATTGTCACTACTGTCCACCACAATTAGCAGTCAGCTCCATTGGAGGTGGTAGTGAAGATGAATGAGGTTGCAACCTGCACAGTCACTACAATCACCGATCTGCCACTTGGAGAAAGAATTGCCAACAACACAATTACATATACAAGTTTGATTTCTGTCCTTGTCCCATGAAAGCGCTGGTTTGATGTGTTAAGGCCCAGATTTTATGTTTTTGAGTTTTCCATCGTTTCAAGCAATTCCAGTCATCTCTTGAATTATTCCTTGCAAGTATAGTCATGTGCATTATTATTGATTGTACCAAAATGTGGAAGACATTTATCTCATGGAGAATATACTGTTTGAACAATATTCCAACACATTGCATGGAAGTGTATACAAGTATTGATGTTGTTTGAGTCCATATATGAGTATTTTAGTCAACAAGTTTTGCAAACCTAAAAATACAGTGTGGTCAAGAAAAGGATATAATCTGCTACCCTAGACTATGTATTAAAATTTTCTTTTTGATGAATGCCCATTAGCATTTGCAAAACAATTATTACAAGTAAGCACAGCTTTGTTCTGCAATTGATGTTATTTGAATTATTTCATTTGACAAGGCCACACATTGACAGAATATTTGGAATGTCCAATTTACAGGTTTGGATTCATGAATCCCATTGCCTTAAATCACATTCCATTTACATTGTACATGCCCAATTCCAGTGAGAACTCATGGTTGGACTAATTTTGTGATGGCTTGTCAGAATTTACACTACTAACTATATGAATTGTAGACGTTGCAATTTTCTCACACAAGAATTTTTTTCAAAGATAAAATTCTGTGAAGGAAAATAGAGACTTACCATTTGTCCTAGGTGATGTGTTTGAGCATATTGAGATGCTACACACATCCAAATCACTAAACTTTTCTTTTTCCCAATAAAAGATTAACTCTCAAAGGCTTTGCTTTGTGTAGGGTAAAATAAAAGATGGATTCACAGACATTCCTCCTTTCAAAAAGCCCACTACTCACAGAGGAACAAATTTGGCATGTAACTTGCCCTCCAAGAATACTACAAAATCAGCACAGGTCTCTCTGCATGATAAAATACTCCTGCAATCTGACAATTGCTTTGCTAAATTGAAGGGTAATATGTAATTCTGCAAAAATGAGCATCTACCGTGCATGAGGTCCAATCCCAAGAACAGATCCACCCACACCCAGACCCAATATGTGAGCCTTTGACAATCTCTGCCAAATTCAAAAGTTTGAAGTGTGGATCAATCAAATGCCACCACATGGACCAAACATTGTCACCAACAAATCAAAAGTAATCACATTTCTATTTACATGATACTCTGCTACTGGTGGACTTTTTGCTCTACAAACCAATTCCATGACAACTCAATTCAACCACATGAGTTCTTTTCATATTTCTGTGTGTACACAAGCAATAACGTACCATTGCAACTCACAAGTGATCATGACACCACAGTGAATTCCATCAAATACACATTTAGTTAACTATACAATACTTTCATTGGCAAACTGACACACGGAGCGAAACAATGTCTCCTTTCTATGGACAGTCCACAATTGCCATCCCAAACCTCCTCAATTGAAGGTGTAAAGATGTTTGATGCCTACACATAAATTTCCCCACCTCTGTTGACCATCTGTCCACCCCATATCTCCATAAGAACACCAAGACATCAGACTCCTCAAACCTTGACCTCTATTCACCAGATCATTAAGAATTGTAGCCACAACACAAAGACCAGGGGTCTATTGTGGGTAACTTTCCAAAGCTCCAAAAAGCACTGCAGGCCATCCACCAGTGACTGGAACTTCACTCAATGAAAAAGCAACCAAAACATGGAGGAGATCTAGCAGCTGTGAGTGGGGACATTTCCTTGGGCGCACTTGAGAGAGAGAATCATCTGATCAGCACAATAAGTGTGCCAACTGAAAGCTCAAGCATATCCCTGGTTTCCTTCTCCAGTGCTTGAATAAACAACAAAAACCCACAAAGAAAGAAAAGTACTTGATCCCCTGGTTTGCATAGCTAAGTGAGATATGATTCTTTTGAGATAGCAAACCCCTTGCAAAAGTAGCCAATTCCAGCCCACAAAAGGTGTTTGTTCAAATGCTTGGTCAGTTGAATTACACTAGAGAAAACAAAACCTTGACTTCAGCTGAGCTTAGACTGAGACTGCTTCTTCCGGAGTTCCAAGGATTGGCTTTGCAGTCGAATTCCTTCTTGTTGGATCCGGGCTTGCTCCTGCACTAACTGCAGTCTTTGAAGTACAAGCCCCTGCTCTGCTGTATGCTGCTCATGCCATTGCTGCTGCAAAGAGTCCTCTTCAATTGAGGCTCCATCAGTGACAAATCCATTGCCATTGACAGGAAAGGCCATATCAAACACACCTCCCCATACCCCTCCCCCAGGCATGTACTGGCCACTAATTTGTCCAGGACTCATACCTGCAACCATTCTAAGCTTTTTGCCAACAGCCTGGAGATCCTCCATGATCCGAACACTTTTTGCACAGGCCTCATCCACCATTTGAATGGTCTTTTCTCGGGCTTCCTCAACCATCAGATTACTTTGAGCCCTGGCTTCATTGATCATTGTCAAGCAGCTGCTTCTTACCACTTCTAGGAGTGCCAAACCTTCCAAGTGCATTTGCTTGCTTGACCCCTCTACCTGTCTATTTACTGCTTCCTTTGATGAGGCATAATCAAGCATTGCAGTGTCCACATCAATAATTTTACCTTCCTGGTGCACCTCTACCGGCAAGGATTCAGGGGCTACTGCTTCTTGCATGAGTATTAGAGATGAGGGCTGGGAGTCAGTCAATAGACTACTGGGTGCATTGCCCTTTGGAACAGGTGTGGTCTCTTCTTTATCAGATTTTTCCTCAGAACTTGATTCCGACCCATCCCTCTCAGCCTGTGTCCCTGGGAGGTTCACCTCTATTTCCTTTTGAGTGTTTTTCTCTTGTTTGTCCTTGCTTTCCACATTCTCCTTTGAAGCTTCAGGCTCTGATCCTAATGCAACCACCAAACTGCCCTTCAATGCAGGTTCCTGTGCCTTCTCCACCTCTTCATCTAACTTATCATCTTCATCATCCTCATCTTCAGCATCTTCCTGTAGGAATTCAAGAAGGTAGAAGAAAATAGGAGTTAAGAATTTGGCTTAATGAACAAGAAAGAATGTTTACTTAATTGCTGGAGGACTTAATTGCTTACTCAGGCAACATACAGCAGTAACATACCTCTCTTCCTTATGTGTGGAAGACTACAGGACAAGTAAGAGATATCTGCATAGACTCACAAAAGCTAATGCAAATTCCAGAAACTCCCAGACATGGAGCTCTCATGACCTTTAGGGCAAATGGAGTGAAGTATGTACAATGTCTTCCAAGAAACTCCTCTTCAGAACTTTCCAGATTAGATTTCTAAGCAGATTACAAATGAAGTTGATCTTTTAGTCATTCAAACCTTTTCAGGTGAGGCCCAGATGCCTTGCCAAATCCTATAAAGGGACTCTTCTTTGTTGTTTTTCCACACATTTTCCTCCCCAATTTTAATCCGATTTGCTAGAACCTCATACCGTTCCCGCATGCGCCGAACTTTCTCATGCATTCTTACAATCTGTGCATCTTTGTCATATTTCTCCATAAAAGGAAGCTCCTTTATCCTTTTTTCCCAGTAGTTGTCTTGCTTGCCATGTGGAACCACAATCCCTTTTTTTGTGTCCCGCAATAACAGGTTTGATAATTGTAACTCTTCCATCAGTGTCCATGGTTGTGGGGGTTTCTTTGGTTTCTGAGGTGCAGTATTGTCCTTCTTTACCTGCATCATTACAGAAGAAGTGCATCCCAAAATACTGTAAGTTCTACAGAGGGCCCAGCCAAAATCAGAACTGTTGCATTCCCAGTTAATACCAAACTGTGTAATCAGTAAAACCAATGAAACCCATGAACCAAACAGGAAAACAAAAACTGACAGGATTAGTGGCAACTTCAGCAAGCTATGCATGGCAAGTACTTTCAGTGCCAACTGCATCACAGTGACCCCTCACCTACTGTACAATCATCACTCTCTAAACTTGTGTGTAAACATTGGGAACTTTGAGAATTCTGCTAAGGATAGACTGTTTAAGAACATCAAGGCAAACAATTCCTCAGGACCCTCACCTCTGCCTTCCCTGAATCAACAGGTTTCTGATCATCACCCTTCACCAGGCTCAGGCCCTTCTTCTTTTGAGATTTTGTGTTCTCCTTCTCTACCACTGATTTCTTTTCCTTCTCTTTCTCTGTCTTTGATGGTACACCAGCCCTGCTCTTTGCAACACTCTCCTTTACTTTGCCAGGTGGCTGTCCCTTCTCCTCTTTGCTGCCAGATTGTAATGAGAGCTGTAATCCAACTTTCTGAATTTCAATCAGTATCAGTGCAGCTGAAGTGTGAAATGCAGACTGCCTCAACCTCCCACCATCCGGATCAAAGATCCAGAGATTCTGTTTTTCATAGAACAGTTGGCAACCAAAACTCCCACTTGCCAGTGGCCTCACTATTAACACTTCTATCCACAACTAGCTCACAACATAGTAAAGTTTGTCAACACTGCTTGACAACAAAAACTAGTGGCTATCAGAATGCTACACGAAGCTTCAGTAGGCGCAATTTGACATGTCTAGCTAAGGTAGACTTCAGAATGGCACCCCACAAAGAACACAGTCAATAGTTCACTGTACTCAATGGTGGAACACAATTATGGTGGCTTCCCTATAAAACTCAATCACAGGAAGTTGCAGGATAACTTAATTTTAAAACAGTTGGAAACAGTTGATCCATCCAGATTAATGACAAACACATCATGATCTACAGTTCTAAAAGAGCCTTACTTTATTCCACAAATCAAACAGAAGAAATCTGCCACATATAACAGAGATGTTTCTGGATCTCCATCAGAAAACCTGTTTTGGTACATGTTAGAAGCTATCAGTCACCTTTGTGCTGGAGGGCTTTGAAGGCAGTGTAACTTTCTCAATTGCAAGCTGAGGCTTCTTTTTCTTGCTGGGTGGTGTCTCCTTCTTGTTACCAATGCCACTTGTCTCACTCCCTCTTTTCATGGGGCTTCCAGATGGAGGCATTCTTGCAGGCACCAGCTGCCATAATGTTCATGGATCCATGAGCTGCCTAAGGGCTCCAAAAAAGACATTCCATACGCACTTGACACTTGCTGGAGGAGGGGTTTAGTGAAACTTCAAACATCAGATACATACCTGAGGCTTTCCATTTGAAACAGCCCTCTTCTGCTTGCTAGCATCAGCACTCTCATCACTTTCAGATTCAAACTCTGATTCTTCCTTTAGATCTTCCCCTTCTGAAGTTGACTCATCATCACTGCTCTCTTCCTCTTCATCTTTCCTGGCCCATTGCAGTGCTGCTACTGGCAGCATCCTTCTGTCCATCACCAGGAACCTGCCAACACTGTCCTCAACAGAAACATTCCAATGACATGCAGAGCTTCAAATGGAGACCTTCAAATTGGAAGAGCAGGGGTTCACACCCACTCTCTGGACATCACATCAAGAATCTAGATCTTTTGCTCCATTTCTGCTACTCTAGATAACACTGCCTGAACCCTGAATTAAATGAACGAAATATGCAGTCTCCACATTCACTAGAAGATGCAGCCTCATGGACAAGCCAGAAATCCAGTGTCAGTTCTTGTGCGGGCTACTCTCTCCAACATTGAAGGAAGCAGAAATCAGGTATTTGTATCTAGATTTGCTCATGAAGAATCTCTTCTGCTGCTCCTCTTTGTTTAACTCTGGGGCTACATCGATTATGCAGAAACCCTGGGACTTCTTGTTTTTCTACAAGATTACTCTCTCCATCTGTTTGGCAGATTCCTATGTGTTACGCATTTGTTTGTCCCTTTGCTTCTTTTCTAATTTGAAGACAATGTTCAATTTGCATGTGTTTCATATATCACAAATGTTCATTCTGAGCCAGGATTAAACTTCTTCTTTTGAGTTTGGTTTTTTATGTAGAAATAGGTACTGGACCTAACAAACTTCTAATATAAAACCTCTTATCACTGAACAAATCATCATCAGAGTACAATTGACTATCCATAAACTGATTTCAACTTACTATGTAGAACTCCTGGTCTACTTAATTGACAATATTTTTACATTACAGAATTACATAATGATTACAAATTGTAAACATGCTATATGAAATGCCATGCTCTTCATTTTAGGTAGCCCCGTTTGTAATTAAAAAAGAGCACTGCGATTGAAGGAAGTGGAAATTATGTTTTCAGGCTACAATTTGTATCTAGACTGCTCATCAAGAATCTCTCTGCTCCTGCTCTTTGTTTAACTCTAGGGCTACTTTGATGATGTAGGAGCCCTGGACTTCTGCCGACCCTGCGGATCAACGAAGAAGAAAGATGGGTGCTGTTGATAAAGCAACTTCATGCACTCTAGCATGCAGACACAACAAGATGCAAGATACAACCGGTAGAAGGACGGAAGCTTTACCAAGTCCTAAGAGTGAGTGTGCGATCTTCTGTTTACAGACTCGTACAGCAGCAAGGTTCCAAGGACTGTCTGCTGCTGCTCAACCTTTCGTATCTAAGCTTCAGTCTCCAATCTTTACTGGGATCACTGGTGGCCCACAAGGTCCCAGGGCCAACCACAAGACTAGTACCTAGTCCAGGGACGATATCCAATCGAAAGAGACTTGACACAAACGTAGGGAACCGCTTCAAACGAAGAAACGTACAGAAGGCGGGAGAGGAAGGCCCTTAGAAACTCCAACACCAGCAAAACAAGAAGAGGAAGAAGAGGAAACAAACATGCAAGTGAATCTAAAACCTTCTTTACAAACATAAAGAATATGCTCCGTCCTTTGTCCTCTTTGCTTCCTCCACCAGGAAAACAAAAAAAAACACTCTTCCCGAACAGAAAACTCGTCAGGAGCAAAGAGAAGAGAACGATTGAATTAAAAAACAGGAAGGCAACCGGGGCTTCAAAAGGCACAGAAAACGAAAAGAGAGAGAGAGAGAGAGAGAGAGAGAGAGAGAGAGAAAGGTGAAAATTACCAGCAACAAGCACCGCGCAAAAGAATCGGTAACTAAGCGACTCAAGAATCAGAGGAGACGATCCCGGAAGAAGCAGCAGCGACGAGCACGCCGCCGAAGAACCGGCTAAAACGAGAACAAGCGCACCGTTGAATCATCATGAGCCAGGAATTGGAAACCCTAAAACTGGCCCCAAATTTTCATACTGCCCGTACTTTCATCAGCTAGGCTCTTTCAACATACCTATATGCAAACAATCAAGCTACGCAAGTTTTTTATAAAAAAAAATCATGCTGCCCGTAATTTTGTCAGCCATGCACTCTCTATAATGACTCCATTTTCATGTAAGTTGGTGATAAAATGGAAGTATTACATGAGAGGCAATGCTGCAAAGCACTTGGGACAAAAGGTGTGGTGAAAAAAAAATTGCTCAAAGGTCTTACAAAAAGAGAGAATTTGTTGGTTTGTAGAGGTCTTGTTGTCGTGGCAAAGGGAGAGATGATGATGATGATGATGCCAGGCGTTTTCCAGTTTCAAGAGTTTTGTAACAACTTTTCAATGTCTATGTTTCTAGAGCTATTTTGGTGGAGCTCATATTGACATAACCCCAAACCTCACCGTATCTTACTTTTAACACACAATGAAGAGGTTGTTTGTTTGTTTGTTTTGTTTTGTATTGATGAGATTCACCAAACCAGGATGCTTCAGATTGTGTTCTTGATGTCTTTGGAAAGCTGTCAATGAGGAAGGGGTGCATGGGCGAGATCACCAAACCAGGATGCTTCAGAGTGTGTTCTTGATGTCTTTGGAAAGCTGTCAATGAGGAAGGGGTGCATGGGCTTGGTTGATGATGTTTAGACTTGTGATGCAAAAGTTGTTGAATCTTAAATGATTTTTTCACGGAAGATTACATTAAATTGTAGCTGAAATTTTTTGGAGGAATTGGAATGTGCCTTTGGTGTTGTTGGAAAGATCTTGATGAGCAGGATTTGATGGAATTTATTTGGTAAGATTTGTGGATTCAGAATGTGGCAGATATTGATTTTTTAAGTGATTTCTGCCACTGAAAAATCAAACAAATTCCCAAAAAAAAACCTCATATATCATGATACAACATCCCAGTTAACACAGTCTGCAAAATCCCTCAGCCATAAATAAAAGAAAATTCCAAAATATCAACTTTGCAGAAGCCATTGCAATCCTGCAAGCTCTACAATTTTCCTGAAACCATAGCAACATCAAAACATAACAAAGAGAGGGAGGATGCCAAGAAAGTTGCAAAAGACGTAAATCACATTCTTGGGCTAGTGACCATAAACGCAACTAACCTAACAATCCAGAGACAGACTACATCTAGAATCAGACTGACCCATCATGTACAGCATTCATCAAGCACGTGGCAAACCTTTAAAAAAAAACACTTAGTTTGCAAACAGAATGGAGTGTTTTTTGACAACAGAAATGGGGTTTTCCAGCAGCGCAGCGATTTATATAAGTAAACTGTTTGCCAATAAGAAATAGCATTACATTGCATGCTATGTGAAGTATGAAAGCCTCAGTGTCCTTGGCTTTGGGCAACAACCAGGCTTTTACTACACAAAGAATGATCAATTTTTTAAGTTCAACAAATTTCACACTGGATTACAAAGAGATTGCAATCTGGAATGATAACAAATTTCTTCAGGACAGCAGCAGCCATGGCAACCTCTGCCTTCTAAAACACACACACATACACACACATTAAATGCACACACAAACAAAGCTTTCAAGGAACTTCAGACTTTGAAAAACCTTGAAAACTGAATGTGAGGGTGAAATGCCTATTACTACTAACTACACCCTTGTCCTACTACCACTGGAGGTCAGAATGCACTTTGAGAAATGTGGCTGTCATCTGCCTCTGACAATGACAAGAAAGTCAGAAGGAACAATCTGAAGCCCACTCTGGATTGCAAGCTTGACATGACAAAGGGGGTCTATTTTTACTAGAGCAGAGAAACTAGGTCTTGATAGCTTGAAATGAGGACTTTCACCAGATTGTGAATATGGGAGGTGAAGATCATGAATAGGTAGCAAAAGAATTTCAAAGATTTACATATGTGGGCACCTTCACGGGAAAGCTTTGAATGCAATCTGCCCATGGACTGATGCTTGGGGGCTTCACGGTTCGCAGAGCTTGCCACACAGCACTGTTGCACTTGAATCCAGAACCAAAAGCTATCTGCCACACTCTGTCACCCTGCTTCACTCTACCCTTGGCCTCTGTATAAGCAAGTTCGTACCAAGGGGAGCTGCTGGAAGTGTTGCCAAATCTGTACAGTGTCATTCGTGAAGGTTCCATGTGCCATTCAGAGAGTTGCAAGTTTTTCTCAATTTCGTCTAGCACAGCTCTGCCTCCTGCATGGATGCAGAAATGGTTGAATGCAAGCTTGAAATCGGGGATGTAAGGCTTCAACTTCATGTTGAAAACTTTGCGACCAATCAGAGTTGCAAAGAAGAGTATCTGCTCTGAGAGTGGAAGCACAAGAGGACCAAGAGTGGTAATGTTTGCTTTCAGTGCATCACCAGCTACCCCCATGAGATCTCTTGATAGTGAGACTCCAAGCCTGCGGTTCTCATCTTCCTCTTGGAATATGCAACTGTAGCATTTTTCATCGGCTCCCTTGTGGGTTCTGACAACATGCACAAGCTCATATTTTGCCCTCCTTCTCTCCTTCCTTTTGTTTGAAAGAAGCATGGCAGCTCCACCCATCCGGAAAATGCAGTTGGATACAAGCTTCGAGCGATCATTGCCCAGGTACCAGTTCAAGGTGATGTTTTCCATGGAAACCACGATTGCGTATGAGTTTCGATACACTTGGAGTAAATCCTTGGCAAGGTTGATGGCAATGACACCCGCACTGCATCCCATGCCACCAAGATTGAGGCTCACAACATTACCACGCATCTTGTAGTGGTTGACAATCATGCTGGAGAGAGATGGTGTGGGACTAAACAAGCTGCAATTCACCACCAAGATGCCAATATCCTTTGGTTTCAGACCAGATTTGAGAAACAACTCATCCAAGGCACCGAACATCACCATTTCTGCTTCCAATCGAGCTTCCTTCATGCAAGGATTGGGAGGCTGGCTTTGGATGGCTGGAGGAAGGTAAGTTTCATCTCCTAATCCGGATCGTTCCATAATCTTTCTCTGGAATTCCACACTTTTCTCATCAAAGACACCTGCTCGCCGAGTAGTGTCCATGAATTTCTCCATTGACATTTTCCTCTCATCCTCCGGCTTGAAGCAAGAGAAATCAACCAGGTACACAGGCTGTGGCCTGGACATGAAGTAGAGGGTTCCAACAAACACCAATGCCCCTGAACACACTAAGATGCTAACAAGATTGAACTGCAAAAGCTCCCATAGCTGAGAAACGTCCTCTTGGCCGAGTCTTCCGATCTCAGCGGCGATTGCTAGCATCAAAGGGATCATGAGAAGAAACAAACCATGCGAGATGACATAGTGATACCCCAGCTTCACGTACTTCAGATTGACAGACTGCAGAAAGTCGGGCATGATTTTGATCTTCACTGTAGGGCTGCTGTTCCCATTGCTGTTGTAACCAGTGGCCCCGCCCACATTCTCGCTCTTAGGCGCCATCTCTACGAAAGTTGTAATACGGTGGTCGTTCCTCCTCCTCCTCTTCCGACGGTGGGTGGGTTTTTTGTTTGTCAACACTGCATCCGAAGCTCAGAGGAAGAGGGATGATCTTAGTCTTGCGGGCGTCACATCAATTCTTCTCCAAAAGACAGCGTTTCTCCATCACAGATCGGCGGAAAAATCTGTACTAGTTCTCTCGCAAGACTTGGAGATCATAAGAACTGTGTGTTCAACGAGGTCCTCATGGAGTTCATCAACCAGATCATGGCTCCATGCAGCCAGGCAGTGGCGAACTGAAGAAGCAGCCTTCAACCTGAACATCAGCTGTCGACAGTCCGTTAGCATTGATTCGCAGAGCATCCAATGGAGCGCGAGCGAGCGAGCGAGCGAGCTGGGGGGAAAATGAGTGAGGTAATCCAGAACCGATGACAAGCTTGATGAGCAACAGAGAGGGAAAAAACAGAACGCGGCACATGGGCGTATATATATATTGTAAAGCCTAAATAAACAAATGCATGCGCGGGATACAGGCGGAGCTAGTTTTCAGCGGCATTCAAGAGGATGGCAGCAACATGCATGCAGGACGGATATTGCAAGCTGGTCGATGAGGCGATCACAATCGGCAGTGCGCCGCCACATGACAAAGCGACAAACAAAGTTGTCAAGAAAGCTGCATTCAACAGCAGACTGGCAGAGAGAGGAATTAAAATCCGGAAGAGACTTACAATCCGCAGCGCTGAAGAAGAAGAAGGGGGCACTGCAGTTGCTCCTGCGATAATAGATCACGTACAACCAGCTGCTGATCGGATAAGGACAACACTTGCTCACAAACATTTGCAACCAGCTCCTCCTCCACTGGAATCACATTGATTAACCGGAAGACTACGACGACGACGATTCCCAGAGTTGCTCACAGATCAACAACCTCCTCCTCTTCCGCAGTCCACAACAACAGGCGCACCGCAAAAACATCAAATAATACAACACACAGCTTTTTATTGAGAAGCCCGAGACAGTGTCAATCAGACTCTTGGAGTACTGAAAGCCGGAAATCCTCTCCCGACACAATACTGCAAGACAACAAAAAGAGCTCACACGTGAAGGAAACAGATCCAAGTCATGAAACGCACTCCGCTCGTTGACTGAGAGAGAAAGAGAGAAAGAAAGAAAGAAAGACGCAAAGCACACACAAACGCCTCAAGAGCAAGCAGAGCCAACTGAACCAAAAAGAGAAAAGAACCGATGTCATAGATTATTTTTTAAAAATAACAAGAACCAAGTGCACAAGAACACACGGAGCACAAGAGCTTAAATGCAAGAGGAAGAAGAAGAAGAAGAAGAAAAAGAGCTCTAAAGAACGAGTTTCCTTCAAGAACAGGACACCAAAGATCCAGAATCCCACACAAACAACTAGAGAGAGAAAAAGAGCGCGAGCACGTAGAGAGAAGAGGAAGGAGCTACAGTGCGCGGCGGCGCGCGTGGATGCCAACGAGTTGCGGCGATGGCGGAGGAGCTTTGCTCTGTAGGCAGGCTTGCTTGGTCGAGGCGAAGAAGGGCAGGCAAAGCGGGCAGGAGGGCAGGCAGTAAAAACTGGGCAGGCAATATTGGTGTAATAACTCACCGCCCAAAATAAAACTTGCACATGGTCTACTTATTGCTCCGCAACCCACCCCTCCCCCCACCCCTCACCCCCAAAATAATAATTTAAAAAAAAAGCCTCATAACCTCACCTCCCCTCCCACACTCAAATAATTCAAAATT
>Ga0209208_10003841_pt1 | contig 21483 bp, 11 predicted proteins | sample S1TSphfallax_3_FD_187694 | JGI IMG/M metagenome (GOLD analysis project Ga0209208, IMG submission 187694) | Host-associated microbial communities from peat moss isolated from Minnesota, USA - S1T2_Fd - Sphagnum fallax MG (SPAdes) (version 2) | ecosystem: Host-associated > Plants > Peat moss >...
CTCGCTACTGCTTCTCACAATCTCCCGAGCTCTTACCAAGTCGCCGCAAACACCCACTCCCACGCTCGCAGACGCGCTCTCACTCTCTCACACACACACACACTCTCTCTCTCTCTCTCTCTCTTCCTTCTCTCTCGCGACTCGCCGACCACCGGATGGCGCCGTAGCGAATTGCCGACCAGCAGATGGTACCGTCACTTCGGAAAGCGACAGGGAACGTTCGTGAGGGAACTTTCTGAGGAGGAACAAAGGGGGAACGAAGGGGAACGTGATTGCCCAGACGCGTGGACAGCACACGCCGTACAGGATAAGAGTACGACGTACACACTGATTACATACTTTCCCAGTCGGGGAACGAATTGGGGGGTGGGGAACTTTTGTGCGCTCTCTGTTCCCCTCAAAATTTGACTCAAGCACTTACTCAACCCTGATTCCCTTACTCATGAGCTGAAGGAAAAAAGCTTCATGGGATTTTCAAAATTAAATAGTTAATTAATTTCATGGGATTTCTTTTTTTTAATTATTATTTTAAAAAATTCTCCCACTAGGCTACATCTACACTTCTAGGGTGACTTGTTCAAATTACCATAAACCCTAAACCATAATTAAAATGCCTAATAATTCAATAATCAAAAAAGTCTAATCCATAAAGGAAAAATCATCTAACCCACCATATATAACACTCAAAATTCTTTTAAATTTTATTTTAAAATCTTGTTATATTAATCTGTAAAATTATAAATAATTACCAAGGTTTATGGTATCTAAGTATTATGGAATAATATTAACCCCTCCCCCCCATGCATGCATGTTCTTCTGACATGAATGTGAAAAGGCCCTACACGTGGATGGATGGATGGATGAATGAATACTTGCAGCTTCATCTGATGAAAGTGGTATATCAAAAAAGCCAGGTCCCATGCACACTACACGTATATACCATAATTATTATTTTCAGGAATTTATGTGTGCTTTCCCAAATAGTTTTTTTTTAAAAACTGCCCAAAATACCCTGTCAGCCAATGGGTGATGTCCAAAAAAAACAATTAAAAATTCTAAAGTACACTAGTACCTGCTGACAAGAAAAAAAAATTCATAATTGATATACCTGCCCAACGCTTGTCCTTTATCTCCATCTGGCTGAGAGTAGTGTAAATAGGGTTTTTGTAAATTGGGTAAATAAAATGCTTGAGGAGTATAGAGAGTTCGGCCCAAAGAAGCATCTACACAGATCCCAAGTTGAGGGGCACATATTTTGGGAACGCCCAACTACAAGGGCGTTCCCAAAATTCAACTTGGTGCCCCAAAGCCATCTAGAATAAAGGTTGAAAACCAACCTCACCTTAACCCAATGGGTTTCATAAAGCTTAAAACTACCCGAACAAGAACTAACAATTCTCAAAATTGGACCTAGCCCGATGGGTTTTAATTTTTGAATTATTCCAAGACCCGGAAACCCAAAAATCTTTTCCTTTACCCACCCCCACCCCCTCAAAATAATAATAATCTAGACTTGAATAATCTCAACAATTCTTCTAAAAATCAAAGAATTGGCCAACATATATGTTTTTCATTTTTCCCATGATACTACCCCCTTTAAAAAGGAAATGACGGCCAATGCGAGCATTCTACTTTTCCAAAACAATTGGGGAACGATAGGGAACGTTTGAACACCCTCCGTGCCCTGAAAGTTGACTCTAGCACTCATCCTGAGTCCTGACACATGAGCTGAAGAAGCTTCATGGAATTTCAAAATTAGTTATGATTAAAATTTCATGGGATTTTGAATTTTTTTCCAAATTGTAGTATATTCTACTACTACATGTGCATTCTACACGTTGGGTGACTTATTAAATCAAAATACCATGACCCTAAACTAATTAAATCCATAAACCCTAAATTAGACCTAAACTTGGGTTGCTCTTCATTGCCACCCAGTTAGTTAGCCTAATAGTCACCCACTTAGAGCATCTCCAGCGGTGCTCTGTAAAAATATTTTTCACATCCAAGTTTAGTTATTTACATTTTTTTGCAACCCATAAAACTGAAACTGGAACAACAAATAGCTGGGGTGACTACTACCAATCATTATGATAGACCAATCAGAAATACTGAGCAACAGTCAGATCCAATTTATTACACTCTTTTGTGCAGGTGCACACAGTTGCTGTGCCTCTCACCATCCAATTGTACTGTGCAGGATCACATACGGAGTACCGCTGGAGATGTTCTTACCCTATTACCCCCCATAAATGTGACATACATCCCACATTACATAAGCTGAAGAAATTTTTATTGTGAGTTTGCTTGTTGGGTCAAGAGGCAAAATGTAAAAGGCATTTCCATCCTTGATGCTTAACTTATCTAGTTAGCTCGGAGTTGAGTGTCCTCTTTCCATGATATAGAGTCTTGAAGATGGGAGGGGGGATTTTCTTAGAATCTTGGGCTTGGATTTGGTGGGGGGAAGAAAAGGTCCTCTTCTCATTGATTTCAAGCAAAGAAAAAGTCATCCGACTATATTAGAATCAAATTCTTAACATTTTATAAACAATCTTTCTATATAACGTGTAAAATAAACATACCAAGGTTCATGGTATCTAAGTATTATGAAATAATACCCCCCAACCCGATGCCGCCGCCCCCTCCTGCCACCCTCCTCTCATCTCATTCACAAAACACATCCATCCATGTTCTGACATGAATTGCAAAAGGCATCCATATGGATGGATACTGCAGCTTCATGTAATGAAATCAGTGTTACTATTTTATGTTTTTCATTTTCAATCTTGAAATTAAGGTGCGAAAATCAATCCAAAATTTTTTACAAAATTAATAGAATTTATACTAGAAAAAAAAATCCAAATTTTCCCCAATTTCTTCATCGAAAAATGGTGATACATATATGATAATTTTTTTCACGAGTTTATTTGCACTTTCCCAATACCTATTAAGGAGGATTTTATTTATTTTTTTAAGTGCCCAACATACCCTAATATACCCAATGGGTGATGTCAAAAGAAAATTCTCTCGGGTATATAGTACCTGACAAGTAGTATTTTTCATGATTGATATACCTGCCCAACCCTTGTCCTTAAGTCCATACCTCCATCTAGTAGGCCCTTCCTGACATTGTAATTTGTAACCGGGGTTTTACAAATAGGGTAATATCGCTTGAGAACACGGGGCCGTTCCCATGTCCCCCAAAGATGGAGCTGAGGGGCACCTATTTGGGGAACGCCCCCACTCGGACTTTGTTAATTGTTAACCAGTGTTGGTTGGGTTTGAGCTTCGAATCGGGTTCAGTTCTAAGAACTGGACCCATGGGTGCACTTGGACCTGGCTTTAAATGGGACGCAATGGGTCTTAAGGGATTTTTTCAAGGTCTAGGTCATAGGGTTAGGTATGGGCTAGGGTTTGTGGTTTTTAAATAGAGTTTATAGTTTCTAGGTTCAAGGGTCCTAAGTCTAAGTTCTAGGGTTCTAAGAATGGCATAGGGACTACTATATAAATCCTAATCTTATTGTTCCAAGTTAAGATAAAGGTCTTAATGGTTCTCTATTTGGTTGGCTACATTTTGCTTTTAACCAAAAGTGTAGAGTTCTACACTTGTTGTTTACAAGTGAAGATAAAGGTCGTGATGGTTCTCTAGGCGCTTGGCTACATTTTGCTTTTAACCAAAAATGTAGAGTTCTAGACTATGATTGTGCATGGGTCACTCAAGTGAAGTCACTTTTATGGTTTTGGTTTTCAATGTTCTATTGTACTGAATATTATTGTAGTGTTGTGCTTTCTCAGCCATACATGCTGTTGGAAAGCATTTCATAGTCTATCAATAGCCTTCATCACCATTGTGAAGGTGCTTCATATTGGTGGAGAAGCCATTTGATGTTCTTTCAAAATTGATTGGAACTTCAAAATAACTTTTAAAGCCCAAAATTGACCTTCAACTTGGTCCTAGAATCGCCTTCAATAAGGGTCTAAAATCAACCTCACCTTGAACCTAGATCCAATGGTATAGGGTAAGGTTTCGTTTATAGGACCTTCCAAGAAGTAAGGCATAATTTTGAAGCCATTAGGTTGAGGGTTATGCTGAACTTCCCGAAAGGTCCTATAAATGAAACCCTAACCAACATAAAGTCACGAAAGATTTCCTTTTTGTCTTTATCTTCTTCTTTTTTATTTTTTGGATTTTTTTTAACGGTTTCTTTTTGTGGTATTGCTTTCTTGCTTGCAACTCCTTGTTGCACTTCTCCCTCATTGTTTTCATCTATGTGGCTCCTTATTGCATGTGGTTGTCATCATTTTCATCTTTGCAATTTCATCAATGTTAAAAGCTTCAATTAAGTTTCATTATTTTTGTTTGTTGTTGCATAATTTTGTTATTTGTTTTTCTTTTTTCTTTTTTTTTCACTTCTTGCTCTCCAAAGCTTCTAAAGAGGAACTTCTTGTTTCCTTGCAATTTTTTTGTTTTCTTGTCTATCTCCTAATTGTTTTCCATCACCACTTTCTAAAGCTTCTAGAGAAGAGCTTATTTTTCCCTTGCAGCTTCAATGTTTTCTTACATGTTTCCTTCCTACTTTCCATCATTATTTTTCAAAGCTTCAAGAGAAGAGTTCGTTCTTTGCTTAAAAGTTCTAGCTTTTGATTTGTGTTTTTTGTTGATAACAAATCAATTGATTTCTTCAACCTTGTTTACGTCATTGTGTTTATTCTTTTTCAAAGCAGTTGTTCTTCATTATTTACTTTACATTTGTTTTCATTCCTTTGTTTTTATAGTAGCATTTTGTCTTTCCTTTTTTTTCATTTTGTTTCTTATTTTCAATATTTTTTTGTTCTTGTGTTTTTTGTACTACTTTCCAAGTTTCACATTTTTCGTTTTTGTATTTAGTATTTTATTGATGTTTTCTTTTCTGTAGCTTATTTTGTGCCATTATTGTTGCATTTCCAAACATCGTTGCATTATCGTTTATACTTTCACATTGAGGTTCCTTAATTCTTTCTTTTCCTTTTCATTTTGTTTTCTTTTTATTCATTCCGTTTTGATTTCTAATTTCACCATGCTTTTGGCCAATGAACTAACTTTGAAAAAACATTATGTTCATGTTTGAGAGTACTCCCTTGATGTTTCCATGGATTCTTTGCTAGGATTGTCTAATTTGGTAATAACTAGTCGTCAATCAATTAATCTTCAAACTTCTAATTATGTATGTTTACATTTTTCTAGTTCTTTTGATTTGTTATCTTTTACATTAGCTCGTGTAACTCCCAGTCTTCATTTTGTTTCTAATGATGGTGATATGTGGGTTCATGATGCTTTCAAGTTGTATGTGGGATCACCAAATGGTGTTGAACCTCTGGGATTTCCAAATGGTGTTGATCCTTGTGTTGAACCTTGTCTTGTTTTGTTTGAAAGTTTCTACATCCCTTCCATTGTATTCGGTGTTGAGGACTTTAATGTTTTAGTCATTCTAACCCTGTTTTTTCAAAACCTAAAGAAATTCCTCTTTTGTCACATTTTGAATTTGTTCCTCCTTTGCCACATTCTAAATTTGTCCCTTTTTTGTTGCATTTTTTATCTATTGTTGTTGGCAGCAATGTTGTTGATCATGATGATGTTGTATCTACTAATTTTGCTAGTGATGTTTCATTTAAATCTTAATTTGCGGATATCATTGAAAAAGAGCTTCAAAATGTTAACAAGGGCAGTAAATGGGCAAGAAATGCATTTGATGAGTGGCACGAGTTTTGGAGTTTAACATAATCAAATCTATTATAGATCTTTTAGAAGATGAACAATTTGTCATGGTTTTGGATGATATGTTGGCCATGTTCATTCTTCAAATTACAAAAAAGGACAATGGTCTTGTCGCAACCCTAGCTTTGGGCTCGCGACCAAGGCAAAAGGGGTTGCAAGGGTGCGGGCCAAGGGGAAACCCAGGAGTCACATCAGAAATTCCCGGAAATGTAAGAGAATGTGAGGGAATGAGCCATCACACTCCCAAGGCAACTCCCACTTTGGGAGAGGGAGTCTGACGCACTCCTAAGTTCCTTGTTGAACCCACTTGAAGGTCCAAGTGTGTTGAATTGCGGAAATATGGAACTTGGAGGCACTCCCGACTTCCAGCATTAAGGAGGGGTAGAGGGGCGTGCTAAAAGTCCCGGGATTAAACTAGGAAGAGGGACTAGAAGATCAAGCTTGAATTTGCATCCAAAAACCAACCACAAGAGGGTTAGTTCGCATTCGGGACACCCTTGGGTGTTGGGACAAACCACGGGCACTTTGACACACAAGACTCACCACGGCCTGGACTTGGGGGAAGCCACCACCTTCCCCCATATAGTATTCTCTGCAACGCTCCGCAGGGGCTACATCCAAATGGTTCTTTTTCCTGGGACTCCCAAGTTAGAGTCCCGAAATTGTTCCGAAACTGTCCCGAAACTGTCCCGAAACTGTCCCGGTTGGAGTCCTAGGACTTTGGTAGCCCATATCTCCCGACTGCCAAGTCTGATCAAGATGAGGTCTAAATCAAAGTTATAGCTCTCTTTGAAAGCTTTCCAAGCCATGTAGCACTCTAGATTCGGATGTCGGGAAGAGGTCGATTCCCGACTTTTAATGGTCGGGAGTCAAATTGACTCTCGGCCCTTCTTTTGCCCATAACTTGGGCTGCATATGTCCAAATGACCAATGCAAGGACATTTTGGACATCTACACTTCAAGACCTTTCCAATGACATTAAGAACACCCCAATCCGAGGTGTTTTGGCCTCTGCTATCGAACCCTAAACGTTCGGGAGTCCCAGAGGACTCCAAGTCCCCAACTTTGGGAGTGGGAGTTTCATCCTCCCACTTCACCCAAAGTAGGGTTGCAACATAGTCCCAATGAACTCCCGAAACTTCAGAGACCGATTTGAGGGGTCAAAACTCAATAGCTTGTGGCGTTTTTTACATCATTGGAAAGCTCTTGGAAAGTAGATGTCTAAAATGGGCTCGCATTGCTCATTTGGACAACTAAAACACAAGTTATGGCCAAAAGAAGGGTCGGGAGTCAAATTGTCAATTTGACTCCTGACTAGAAAAAGTCAGGAATCGACCCGATTTACTCGGCTGTAGACAACGTGCCACATACCATTGGAAATGTCTCAACGAGAGCTACAACTTTGCTTTAGACCGCACTTCGATCCGAGGTCTGCTCGCAAAGTTATGGGGCTCCAAAGTCCTAGGAGTCCCAGCTGGCGGGATTTCGGGACTCCCACGCGGGAGTCCCGGGAGAGAAAAGCCATTTGGATGTGGGCCCCGTGGAAAGGTCTAGAGTATACTATAAGGGGGAAGGTGGTGGCTTCCCCCAAGTCCGGGCCGTGGTGAGTCTTGTGTGTCCATGTTGCCCGTGGCTCGTCGTAGCACCAAAGGTGCTCCAACTATGCACTAACCACTTTGTGTGGGTTGTGTGCAGGCCCATGGGAGTGAATAAGCTTATCAATTCTTCCTAATTCCATCCCGAAGCTCCAACACGCCCCTCTACCCCTCAAAGTGTTGTGAGCTAAGGAGCGCCTCTTGACTCCTCCCTCTTCCGCTGTCTTTCACAAGGTCTCAAATTTGAGTCCTTCAAGTAGTTGGGAGTGCGTCAGGTCTATACCCTTTAATGAGATATGTAATCTTGATTTTGTTATTTTAATTTTTTTTTCCAAATTATCTTTATAATGAATCTTATTGTTTTATGTCAATTGTTTAATAGGTTGTAAATATCACTAGGTTTTTATTAGGGTGCTTAATTGATTTTTTAACTTATTTTTATTCTATGTGCAACATTCAATCTTTGATCAAAACCATCGGCAGGTTGATTAGATAGAAACAAAAATAATGTGTTGTTGAATCTAATAAAACTCCTTTGGCGCCTTTCAACATTTTTATTAATGTCCATTTTCATCACATGTAGTTGGCTAGTGTTAGTCTCGGTAAAATCATCAAAAAATAAGATGTTTTAACTATTGATGAAAAGAAAAGGATGTTGCAGTAAGATATTTATTAGTCAATTACACCTACATGGCTTAATTTGCATATCAGATATTTCTGTATGTGGAACTTTTTCATTTGTGGTTGTCAGGAACTCCATGAAGTTGATTTTCATGAATTTAGTGTTGTGGAGCTACCTACTAGTTTTGTTCTCAAATTTTGTCAAGGGTCTCTAAAAAATGGAAGCTAGACATCATGCAATGTTCTACTGATAGGCATTGCCTTCTAATTGATTACCCCATTTCTAACATTTTTCAAAAAATGTCGAGACAACAACCCATTGATTGGCATGCCAATAAGTTTTGTCCACACCCCATGTTCTTCCATGTTCAGGTGATGTGGAAATATTTTGATGATGCATGATTTACCACTCCACCAATGGGCCGGAACCAATTGTGTCTCATTGTTGGTAAGTTGACATTGGTCTTTCCTCATTTGAAAGATAATGATGTCTAACAAAATTAGGAGTTTGGTGTTGGAATTATACACATGGAACAAACACTCATTTAACATGATTATAACATGGAAGTAACTAGCCATAGATATCCAATTTCTTACAAAATATAAGATTTTCACTATGAAAAAAAAAGGTGTTTTGCAACTAGCCTTGCAACTTAGTGTTTGAATTGCAATGACCACTATTACTCACCATATTTCTATGCTATGAATGTTATTGGATAAGTTGCATGAATTGTATAGTTGCAACTCACTATAAATATGGTGCAACTCATTGCAAGGGTGAAAGCATGGTTAGGTGGCTCAAAAGTGGCATTTGAAAGTCCATAATCTAATAGTAGCAACTTTTTTTTGCAATTTTAACAATTATCAAACCATTAATCATATAATTATTCTTTATGATTTTAATCATAAATATTAGTAAACCAACCTAAAAATATCCCTAAACATGTGATTGATAAAAAAATTCATCCAAAATATTAAATTTTTAATGTGACATGGACTTTCAAAGATAAAAATCACAATAATCATGTCATTTAAATCTTTTAAAAGTTATATATATATATATATATATAAGGAAAGCCTCAATGCACTTCACTAATAGATTCTTCATTTGATGATGTTTTTTTAAAATTTTGACACCACTTTAACATTTTTTTGAATTCACATTTTTAATTTTTTTGTGTGACAAATGTAGTGTTGTCATTTCAAAAGTCTAGTACAAGTCCATAATCTTCTTAAAAATCATCCAATTTTTTAATGATTATTTTCATTAAAGTTATGACAACATGCATAATTAGAAAATTGACAATGTTAATTTTGAATATGGGTTTAAACTTTACATTTGTATGTAATCTAGAAGAATTACACATGTAGTAGTCCAAACTATCAAACTATTCATACTTTCACCTGCAACTCAATTGCAACTATGCTGAAACCACTCATTTTCAACTTGTGAAACTCCACTACAACTATATTCATAAAGTCATGCTCACGCGGGTAATTTTCATTCATCCATTAAAATTTGACATGTGACATTATGAAGATTTTTGGATTAAATTTTTTAAATATTCATCGCCATCATTTATTATGATTGTTGACGGTTTGAAATTATGACACGTGGCATAATAAAAATTACCACATGGAATATTAATTGAAATTTGAAAAAAATAAAAATAAAAATTCATTTTAATAGCTAGGTAGGTTGATACATAGCCATAGGTAGGTATGTTGGTAGGTCCTAAAACCTACATACCTATTTACGTACTTACATACATAGGTAGGTAGAAAAATAGGACCTACTTATATAAGTAAGTAGGCAAGTAAATGGGAAAGTATAAGACTAAATGAATTTAAAAATATATTTTTAAATGTATTTTTTAATTTTATGTTTTACCTTTAGGGTGAAGTTTTTTTGAATCCATCCCAAAATGACATGTGTATTTTGGTGTGCAAACATAAGATAACACACCTTTTTAAAATATTTTGTGACATGGGATTCAAAGACAACGCATATGGGTTAAATCTTATAATTGTTTTTTAGTTACAAATTGAGTTGCAACAACATAAAGATTTTCTTGAATGTTTTATGTTTATTTTGTTAACCCAATTTTTCAATATGTACATAATAACTAATTGTTACGAACTAATAATTGATGAGGCAATATGATTTTGAGACTTAGTTTAATTATTACTAGATAATAGGACCTTAAAGTTAACCAATCTATTAAAATAACCGATAACAAGTGTTATAGTAATCAATGGATTAAGTGAAGTGGTAACCAATCTATTGTAGTAATCAGTTGTTAACAATAAATGGTTATTTTGAACCTATGGCCAATAGTTGCTATAGTCTAATAAGTTGAGTTTGACAACTATTATATTAACTAGTGAGTATTTAACTTGAAACATTGTCATGTTTGGTATAAATAGGAGGATTGAAGGTTAATGAAAAACTATTTCTTTTTGGAACTTCTTGTTAACCTTTGGAACTTCTTTGTTCTTTGTTCTTTAATCTTTGAAATCACTTTTTTTTTTTTTTTTTTTTTTTTTTTTAAATTCTTTTTTTTTTTTTTTTTTTTGGTTTATGAACAAGTATACTTTGGACTTTGAAATTTTATTGTCCACTTGGCATAGAAGATTGATTTTTGTTTTGTTTTGCATTTGTAAGGAAAATCTATATCTTTGAGTCTTTTATTTCCACAATATACAAATATGAATAATTTCACATGTTGATATTATTTAAAACTAACATTAGAAGACCAAGAAGAGAAGAATTCTTTAATTAAAAAGAATAGAAAAACCCTTAACAAATTTTCAGTATGCAAGTTGGACAATAAAATTAGTAAATTATCTTATACTTATATGTGTGAACTAATTATTTATTACTTAGTTATCTAAAATAATGATTGAAATTAATAAATTTAGTTTAGATAATTAATTATCAAAACAATTTATCTGATTTTATTTGAAATAATTATTTCAAGACTAAATTTTTGAATTAAATATCTCATAATTAATTATTTTGATTAATTATATAAATTCGTATAGTTAATCACTTATTATCTTTTTTTTTTAAATCTTGATTATTTGAATTAACCAACAAGCTAATTATTTGCTTCAAACTAATTTATAATTCATATCAATAGTTAATTATTCATTTTTAATAATTAGTTTATAATACTTTAGTAAATTACATTTTAATTAATATTTAATACTTAATAAATTATTGACCAAAAGTAATTACTAGAAAATAAATATGAATTTGGGTAAAAAAACATCGAAATAGAAATAGACATATCCATATGTACACCCAAACTGAATTTTTAATATAAAATACACATTTTTTTTAGCTTCACATTTAAATGAATTATACATATACAAATAATTAATTATCTAATAATTATTGATGAGATAATAATTATCTTTATTATTATTTGATGAAATATTATTGTTCTTATACATCCATATTATTCAATCTAATAACCATAATTAATTCATTAATTCATTTAAAACTAGTTACATGAATTACACTCATTTATTTAAATTAATAGTCAAATTACTTAGTAAAATTAATAATTTCAGAATAATTAAGTGTATTAAATATAGTTTATATTTGATAATAAAATTATTGAAAAAAAAATTATTTATAAAATATTACATATGAATTTGTATATTTATTAAGTTATAGGTTGTTGCACAATAATTGCAACATATTTGAACATTAATAATTCAACAATAGCATAATAGTAGCTTTAATAGTCGTATCAATGAAACTCATAATCGAAAATTAGTTGCAAATGTATCACATAGTGGGTGGTGGAAATGTAGACATGTGGCATGATCACATGTATGTACATCATACACTAATTGCAACATAGTTGTTACATTAATGACACGTTTACAATAGGTTTAAAATAGTTGTCACATGAAACTATAATGTAATTCCTTCAAAAGTCAAATCATGTTTGATTACATGATTGATGTACATTATGTATAAATTATCGTATAAAATATTCATTTTCAATTCACAATTATAATAAAACTAACTAAGTTTCTAACATGGAAATTTATTTATTAATTCCCCATATTTTCAATGAGACAATTGCATACTAATTGTAATACCAAAAGGATAGATGCACAATAGTTGTATATGAATTTTTTTTGAGCTCTAGTTGTAGGGCAATGTGATTTCGGCAAACACAATTTCTCATAATATTTATTTCCTTTTTAAATGTCCTATAATTGTTTATTTTCCCTGGTTTTTGTTCATTAATTTTTTTTTAAAAATCACATCATTTAACATTCCTTTTTTTGTATTGTTCCTATTTCATGTTTTTTGTATTTATGATTTGATTGACAACATGATGATTTGTGAAACATAACTATGTGTTTGGTTATTGTACTTTTATGAATGTTTAATTTATGTTTATGTTTTCTTGCAATTTGTGCATGTTTTTATTTTTTTTTCTTTTGGTTTTTTGATTTTGCAAGTATAGTCAAATTGACAAACACTTATGGGACCAAACTTAACAATACATTATCAGTGGGAAGGCGGGTTGGTTGTTTCGTTATAATGAAGCTTTGAGCGATGAAAAAACTTTGTTTGAAAAATAAAAAATAAGATTCTTTAAATATATATTTAAATATATATTTATTTATTTTTAGCCTACATTTGTTTTATGTTTTTTCAATTGACCAACTTTATTTCTACTTGAAATTACTTGTTTTTACTTCATTAGTGGGGGCATTTGAGTTTTTTTTATTGATGTCGAACCTACAAAATAGTTTTTTTTTCACTTGAAATAGGTGTATATCAATATACCATTCTTATTCTACTTTTCTTTGAGCTCTGATTGGAGGTTTTTATTGCTATGATTTTGGTGGCCAAAAGTTTTGATATTTAACATTATGTATTTGGATATGTCTTTTTACAACATTTATAATACTTCACATAAACTGTTTTTCCTCAATGTTATTATTTTCATTACAATTTTTTTTATAAATAATTTTGAAGATATTAATGGTTTTTTTATTAAAAACTTATTGATTTTTCCTTGTCACATTTCTTGTTTTTTTTATTGTTTCTTGCATGCAACATACTTGTAAAGATTTTGAAAGTCTTAATAGATATATTTTCTTAAATGAAAAGAAAAAATAATTAAAGAAAAGAAATATGAGCTAAAAAGGGATTTGAAGAAGAAGCCTATAAGCTATTATTGACTTTTTGATCAAAATATTACAAAGGGTGTAAGGTATAGTAAGAAATGCTTGAAGAGGTGCAAAAAAATACATTGTGAAAATCTAGACGAAACTTTTTGATCTCCTAAAGCTTAAAACCATCAACTTAAGAACCAAAAATTAAAAGATTGGATTTGGTTCCAAAATTGATTGGTTTTAAGTTTTGTAAATTATTTTTTAAATTCAAAACCAAAGAGTCTTTGACTTTACCAAAAATTCTAGACCAACACCAACAGGTTTTTCTAAAAACCAAGAATTGGCCAACATAAGTGTTAATTGAACTAAAGCACAAGCATAGGTTTTTTTCATTTGTTCCCATGATACTTGCTGGACACCCATCAACTATCATGAGATAAACAAAATGACCACTAAACCAAGCATTCTACCTTTCAAAATGCCCCACCTTTTGTTAAGAATTTTTTTGCTTTTTAAGTCCTTCCAAATTCATTGGGACTTTTCTATTGATGATATACAAATTAATTTTTGAGTTGTCATTTCCTTTTGCAAGCCCACATAAAAAAAATTCAATCTATTGTCAATTGTATGTAATCAACTTGCAATGGGTGTTATGTAAGAATTGGAAGTTGGGTAATAAGAATTCAAAATTTTCCAAAAGCTTTCAAAGCTTTTTTTTGGGATTAATGCAAATTCTATTTTGTAATTAGGTGTTTCCAAATATGAAGAATTTATTTTCATATTATTGTGAAGATTTGCAATCAAGAAGTGTTTAATTTTGTAATGGGATACGTTTTTTGTTTACTTGTTTCCTTGGATGGTGTTCAATTGGTGTTATTTGATTTAACTAGAAGCAAAAGAACTTGCAATGTTGTTGAATAAGAACTATGTTCATATTGATTAAATAAGAAGTGTTTTGGGGATGACAAACGTCATTGTTGTGTAAATAAAAAAATAGAGTGTTTTTTAATTAATCCATGGTTATAGTTGTGGCTTTAATCATATAATTTAGCTTTTGGTTTTTTATCACCATTTGGAACCTTCCAAAATGTGTTCTTTATGGGTGGAAATTATTTAAACTTAAAACTTGTTAAGGAATTTTGGTAAAAAAAACTTTTGGATTGTAATGTGGCGATGAAAATTTCAGGAAAGAAGGAGCAAGCTAGAAAGGTGTGTGGTGCATGTGAAAGAAGTACATTTGGAGGAGATATAACTAGAATTTTGAGCTTTTAGGTTGAAAACTTGGGCACAATGTAATTTTTGTAGTTTTGTGAAATGTTGCAACAAGAAGATTTGGGTGAAGAAAAATTGAATGTGAGAAATGAAGGGAATATAATGAAGGATTAGTGTGTGAAAAGTCAACTAAATAAATGGTTAGTGTGGAGGTTGCAAGATGAGACTAAAATGTAATCACTTTCTATATTTGTCAAAAAGTTATTTGGGCTAAAAAAGCACCAACATGGTAGGAATTGTGTGAAATTTTGATGTTATAAACAATTCACCCATTTTATCTTTGAAATTATGGTATGTTCTTGGTCTTCAAGAAAAAATAAAATAGGTCTATTTTTCAATTTCTTGCATTTTCGCATATTAAAAGGGAAGAACTAGAATCTTATGGTAGGATCATCAATGGATTTGTCATTATTCAATGTTTCTAGTGTGAAGGTATGCATGTATTTGGCCTCAAAATGTATTTATTGGTAGTGGGAGGAGCTTTAGTTTGAGACTCAAAAGAAGAGCTTTTTATGTTGTGATTTAGTGTTTGGATCAATTTGAGATCCTTGAAAGCAAGTAGCTGAAATATTTTCTTGACATTCAAACATTATGTGCATTTAAACAATTCATATATTCTAATTCTCATTTCTTTTTGTTACAATTTTTTCTAATCTTGTGTCTAGCTTTGGAATTTAATTATCTATTTTTGGAAGGAAACAACCTAAAGGAAACCTTCCTTCATGTTCCTTTTGGTTCTTTATTTCCAAATAATGGAAGTGAGCTATGAAGTGATGTCATGTGTCAAAATTTTGTTTTCAAGTGAGGAAAAAGTAGACTACACATCACCCCCCTCTCCTTTTGGTCATAGTTGCATTTACCAAGGCATTCTTTAACTTCTTATAGATTACACAAAGTTTTCATAATTTACAATTATCAAGTTTAGAAATTCCCTAAAAGCTTAAAATCATGAATGTCTTGGGATGCTAGCCAAAAACATTATAGTCTTAGATGGAGGCCATAAGTAGCTATCTAAAGTTGGTCTAAACTTTCAATTATAATGCAATTTTTAGTTTGTATATTTACCATTGATGTCATTTTCCTTTTTAAATTATTAAAAATAATTATATCCACTTTTTCTTTTGATCTTTGCAATAAATAGAATTGATTGATTCATATGTGAACTCTTTTAAAAATTTAATAAACACTTTTTATCAAACCCTATAATTTTTAAAAATGTTGTTTCAAATAAAACATACAAAAATGTCAAAGATTTCAAGTTTTGAAATCTTGTGTTTAGTTGTCGAGTTAGCAAATTTACTGATTTAAGATCCAATTTTTTTTCATTCTTAAATTGGACTACAATAATTAATTTATTGTATGCATGAAGATCTTTGCCACAAATTTTGTCATAAATACTTATTTTCAATATTTTTAATGGAGTAACTTTCCCTTAAATATATTGAGTTTGCCTCCAAAATAAAAAAAACAATGAATTGTCATCATTTCCAAATATACTTGGTTTTGCTTGGTTCTTGTCAAATCTATTGAATTTTTTGCAACTATTGAATTTGTGCAAAATTTTCTTATGCCAACCATTAGTATTGATGTATCAACCTCCAAAATAATCCACAAAATTAATTGAATTGGCAAGTGAAATTCCTTCATAAATTGTAATTAGTGAATAAGTAGGCCCCATAGGCCACAACTTTAAAATAAAATAAATTTTTTTGCTATTAAATGAATAAATGATTAACTATGCCTACAAACCTTTACCCAATTACATTTTATGAAGAGTGCAAACTCTAAAGAAAAATGTTTTAATTAGAGTGCCCATGGGTGTGTGTTTTCATGATGCACAATTTGGTGTAATTAAAAAAAATTCAAGGTTGTAATGTTTTAACATTATAGTTCCAAACTCATGCATATTTTTAACAATGCACCTTTGGACTTATGGAGAATTGTTATTTTCAAGGACCCGATATGACATTTTATTGAGGTGAAAAAAACATATTAGTCTTATTAGGTTTAAAACTTGACAAAATAATGGTAATAATATGTAAGCTATCTAATATAAAGTTTAATGCAACAAGTTTCACTGAGTTTTGAGCTATTATCCAAAAGAATTCAAGTGTCAAAATACTCCAATAGTCATATGATTATTACACTTAAAAACATGAAAAACAAAACTATTGGATCTAAATATTAACAATTTTTAAAAAAAAAGTTGAATGTGGCTTGACATTTTGAATTCATTTATAATTTAGAAAATATACAACCATGACAATCCAAATAGTTGGGCTTATTTGTGCTTTCACCAAATAACATTGAATTTTGAATTACTGCATATGACCAAGTTATGTTTAAAAAAATAACTTTTATAGTGAAAATTTACTAGTAATGGAAAGTTAAGAAATAATTGTTACTAGTCTAACAATCTTGGGGAAACGATATGTATAGGAGTTATGTGATTTAAGTAAGTTTTCATTATAACAAACCACTTAAGAAACAAAAATATTAGAATGGAATGATGACTCTAGTAAATGACTATTGCAATTTATGATAAAGTTCCAACAATTGATCCCATATATGCATGTTAAATCTTCTCAAGTTCTCTACAAAATAAAGTAGTTCATACCTTGAACACACATTATATTGAATAATAGTCCAATATTGAAATACATCAAGGAAAGAAAAACCACATTGCATTATTTTCATATTAGAACGCATACTCTATGATTACAAATTTTTTGCAATGCTTGAGAATTCCCATTAGATAAACTCCATTATAGTAATTCTACTTTTCTCCAACATACACATTCCAAGTTCCACATTACTTTGTCACACATATTATGTTCTTTTTAAGTTCCCTCATGCAACTTCACTCTCTTAACATATAAAAACAACCCTTTAAAGAATTTAAGGTAATTTTATGTAGCTCTTACAAAAGTATTAATCACAATCACTTAAAAATCTTCCTAAATCAACCAAATTCTACTTTAATGGCCAAACTATAAACACCCAACTCCACCAAACTCATTCTTCTAGTACAATAACCAAAATAGTGGAGGCAAGTCAATTACCTTTTAAAACAACAAAAGTTATAACTTTTGAACCATTCCTACCTACAATTGATAATTTTGAATAAACTACTATATAAATAATAAATATTTGGTTCAAATTCTAGTCTAGTATTCTTTTCATTAACAATTTCTCCAATTTTTTAAATTATGGAAGGTTTATTAAATACAAAAACTTGTTTCACTTTAGTATGATTGAGAGGTTGAACTTTGGGAAAACTTGTTCACTTCTCTCTTTATTGGGTTAAAATATGCCAGTTCAACCTTCTTATTGTAAATTCTTAGGTAAATACATAAATTTCATTACATTAATTTTACCATGTTCAATCTTAAGGTGAAATCCATTCCTATTTTGCATTAAAATTCATCAAGAAAATGTAAATGTGTTTAACATTTCAAAAGCTATAACAATTGACGTTAACATGAAATATGAAAAAACTATCCATTAAAAAGTACAATTCATGGTTTTAGTTTTGAGAATGAGATTTTCCACAAGTCTATTTCATTAAAATATCACTTCAACTTCTTATCTTAAATTCTCTAGTAAAGACATTAAAATTTTATCACATCAATCTTAAGGTGAAGACCATTCTTATCTTATGTTTAGCAAACTAATTTAATTACATGAATCCATTAATATATCTTGAACTTTTTAATTGTTTAACACAATGGGTTGTGCTCTCATCCCCTTTGGATTCTACCTAAGGATCAATGTTATGATTATCTTGTTATGTACTAAGATTAATTAGTCCAAATTTAAAGGTTGCCTTCAATTCTTCCCATGTTCATCAAAAAAATTAGCTTTCAAATCTTGTATACTTATCAAATTCATGCCCCCTTAAAGTGCAAGAAAACAACTTTAACTGAGACTTTTCACTTTGTTCATTAGTAGTCTAAGATGTTTCGTCAAATAACTTAACATGAGAATTAAGGTCACCTCTTTCCTTGTTTTTGATCCATTCCATACTTTTAAAAATTGAAGTAGCTATTGAAAAAAAAGGTGGGATAGTGGTTGGAAAAGGTGATGCCCTAGGTGGGTGAAGATGGTGGTGTGATGGAATGAAATTAACCCCCTAATGGTGGTGGTGGTGGTGACGAAGTTGGGAATCAACACCTATATGACAGTGTTATAAGTTGGGAAATTATTTTAATTGTCAAAAACCCTATTGCTAAATTAACAACCCTTTGATTGACCCATTGCCATTAATGGTTTCCAAAATAATTAAGGTTATCCCAACTAAACTAGTTGAATGGTCTCCCAATTAATTCATTCAATCTTCCTTGTCCTCTTGGTGAACTATTCCAAAAAGATTACACATTTTCTTGGTGAGTTGAAAGAGTTGGATTTGATACAATAACTTATGATAAAACACCCCAAGTTGATTTTTTCACTTTCATCCTTTGTTCGCAATCTCAATGCCCCAAAATTAAATTATTATTTTAAAGTTCCCTAGTCCATAATTATTTAAAACAATTCATCATAATTCAAATATCTAACTAGCCTAAAATATCTACTTGATATGACATCCATACACAACATCTTGCATAAAAATATATTAAAAAACATAAATGGGTCTATAACATGTCAAAACCTATCAAATTTGATGCATTGGTGCGTGGGATATAAAGTATAGGTTTGACCATACATGTAATTTGTGATGCCAATTGGATTAGATTCATAAAACTATTTGCATGTCACTTATCATATCATAAAGTTGAATGTCTTTTGGTTGTATATTGTTTATTAATAACTAAGGGTATTTGGTAAACAATTTCACTTTACATTCATGTCAATTGATTGTAAATTAAATGAAATACTATTATGTAATAACCTTAGTCCAAATGTTTATAGGATAATTGGATTTCAACAAAATGTTTTGTAAATGATAAAAGTTCTTGGAAGCATATTTTTTTTATACATGTAATTTTGAATGTTTAAAATAATTTTTAAATGTTTAAAAATTATAGAATGGATTGAATTTTATATTATAATACAAAGAGAATATATTTGCCTTATGTAACACAAAACAAAAACATAAGGTCAGAAAAAGTCATCAATTAGCTTAATTCCATTATGAAAAAAATGAAACAACCTTGACCAAAGAGGACATGGAGGAAAGAAAGACCTACATTTGAGGTAAATTACTACATCATATATCTAAAGTACTAATTGCAAAAATGTTGAAGAAACCATGTCAAGTCATAGGAAATGGGCGAAAGGTTGGCAATAGGTGGAAAGTGAGGTGGCCAACATTATTGGCCACCTCTTGATTTACTAGGTTGGGAGTTTGCATATTTTAGAACATATATAATTGAGACTCATTGAATTTATCCTCAAAGTGATCCTTAGTTTAAACTTTAAATTTCACCTTCAATCCTTGGTTTCATTTTCAATTGTTGGGTATCTTTAAATTGAATACATTTTAATGAAAGTTAGTACAAAATATTGAAAATGAACACCAAATAACATTTATTTCATAAGATTTGAATTTTTTTATGAGCAACTAGTGGTAGTGGTGGAAGTTGACTTAAGAAATTTGAAGATGAAAGATGAAATTAAAAATATCATTGGAATCTTGGTGGTAAGAGGATTTTGACCCATTATTTTGTATTACTATATTTTTCAACAAAAAAATTGTCTTCATATCTTGAATTTTGGCCAAATTGAAGGTTCTAATTTCCTTAATTTAGTTGACTTTTGAATAAGATAGATAAATAAATAAATAAATGATTAGAACTAAAACTAGGAACCTTTGGAACCCTCCATCTCCAAACATTATTGGTGCAAATATGTAAAAATTAGTTAGTCAGTGTTAACTATGTTGGGTAAAATCATCTATAAAAAGAAAAATCACTTCTAGTTCTTTAAATATTTGCATATGAAAGAACTTTGATGGTTTAAAATTTCAAATCATATATTTAACTTAGTTATTTTCAAAAATGGATTGTCTTTTCACTAATATTAGTAGATCATATGTTGACAATTCTTGAGGTCATTGGAAAAAAAGACATAAAACCTAATCCTAACATGGTTACTTAATTTTTTTGTAAGAAAATCTATTTTTCAAAAGTTAGAAACATGATGACATATTAAGTAAAAAGAACATGGGCTAAGTTGTTGCCTCCCATTTCCTTAAAATTCAATAGATTTAGAATCTTAGAATTCTTGCACTCAAAGTTGAACATGACCAATTAAAAAAGTTGGTCAACAATTTTCAAGCATGTTTTAGTATGCAATTTTTAAGCATGTTCTATTTCATTGATTTTTTCATGTTTTAATATCCAATAGTTCCTATAATGGGCAACTATTCAATTCTTTCACCATTGCTAGTTATTAGATAAAAATCAGCTTAAAAATTGATGGTAGTTTGATAATTGATGTTACGATTTTAGATAATCTCACTTTGTGGGTATGTAAACATCAAGTTTTTTTTTATTGCCATGGGAGGAACTAATCACTAAGTGTTTGAAAGCTAATGTGACCGACTATGGAAGAAGTAAATTGTGAATGCCATTGAAATACGGTGGGGATCAAACACAAAAGAAAACAAGCTATTGTAAAATTATAGTGTTCTATGGTGGGCTCTGGAAAACAAAGATTCTCTAGAAAGATCATCTTGGTAGGTGCCATGCAATGCTGATGACATCATCCTTGTGATTCCAATGATTATAATACAAAATGTGCAAACAAAAAAGACAAAAAAGTTGCATTGAACAATGTCATCTCTTGTTCCTCCAAGTCTTAGAACATTAACCTTTCACTCCATTGAGTTTGAATGCATTTGTCACATCGACTTTTAAAAATACGCAATTAAGATGAAAGTCAAGAGAACATGTGATGCAACAAAAACATATGTGAGTAAACAAAAGAACTCAAAGTAATGTGCTAGAATCTTGTTCTTAGTATTAGGAGGAGGTTGCATGGTTGACAATTGCATATCTAAATGTCAAGATTTGTGCATCCTTCAATAGAAATAAACAAGCAGGAGGCTGTATGTTAGTAGCTAAAATTGGGCGCAAAAGGTCACAT